>Ga0209911_100075_pt1 | contig 100832 bp, 98 predicted proteins | sample FECB21metaG_FD_188301 | JGI IMG/M metagenome (GOLD analysis project Ga0209911, IMG submission 188301) | Cyanobacterial communities from the Joint Genome Institute, California, USA - FECB-21 (SPAdes) (version 2) | ecosystem: Environmental > Aquatic > Thermal springs > Hot (42-90C) > Microbial...
CATGATTATATACACATGAGCAATAGGGTTATCCCTTAAGAATATCGGGAGCCGGATGCCATGAAAGTGGCACGTCCGGTTCTAACTGAGAGGTGCGGAGGATAATACCTCTCATCGACTCAACCAAATATTTGTAGTGGGAGCGTCTCGCTCCCTATCCTCATCAAGCGAAGTTCTCCCTATTTTCAGTAAGCGAGCTAGTATTGCACCACATAAGTTATGAGGGGTTTGTTCGTCTACCGACGTGCTGTAGAGACTTTATACATAACGTCTCTAGACAATTTTGGGAAAAACTAACCATTTATAATTAATGTGGTGAAGTACTAGTAGTCCGGGAGCATTTATTCTGAACGGTTTGTAGTGATGATTTGTTACCTCAATGTAATAGATAAATAAGAAGAAAAACGAATAGTTTCAATGGGAAAATATTTTTAATACACAATATTCCCGCCGAATTAATTATGTAAAAAAAATACAAAACGTGCTTTATGCAACAGCGTACAATAGCCAGCAAAATTAGCCAAACAGGAACGGGATTACACAGCGGTATTGATACTAACGTTCGTATATTACCAGCAGAGCCAGGAACTGGACGCTATTTTGTGCGGGTAGATTTACCTTCTGCACCGACTATTCCAGCAGATGTGACAGCAGTCTCTCAGACGGTTCTCTCGACTGAATTAAGGCAAGGTGAAGCCACTGTCCGTACTGTCGAACATTTATTGGCTGCTTTGGCTGCTATGGGGGTAAATAACGCCCGCATTGAAATTGATGGTGCGGAAGTACCACTTTTAGATGGTTCAGCACGAATATGGGCTGAAAGTATCGCTCAAGTCGGTACAATCGAGCAAAATTCAATTGTTCTTGAAAAAGCTTTATCTTTAAAGCAACCAATTTGGGTACGTCAAGAAGATGCTTTTGTTTGTGCGCTACCAGCACCGCAAACTCGTTTTACCTACGGGATTGATTTTGAATTACCGGCAATTGGTAATCAATGGCACAGTTGGATGCCGGAGAATGAAGAATCAAACCCTGATGAAAGCTTTGTTTCGGAAATTGCTCCGGCGCGGACTTTTGGTTTAATGCATCAAATCGAACACTTGCAAAAAGCTGGTTTAATTAAAGGTGGAAGCTTGGAAAATGCCCTTGTATGTAGTCCCGAAGGCTGGATTAATCCACCACTACGATTTGCAAATGAACCTGTACGTCATAAAATCTTGGATTTAGTAGGAGATTTGAGTTTATTGGGAATTTTCCCCCGCGCTCATTTTCTAGCTTATAAAGCCAGCCATCATTTACACGTTCAACTGGCACAGAAAATTTTAGAGCAGGAAACTTTAGATTTGTAGATTTGATTTTTAGATTTGATTTGTAGATTTCAAAATTAATCCCAAATCTCAAATTCCAAATTTTTAGGAAAATTCCAGACAATAATCGCCTACTCTTAATATTTATGAGAATAAATTAACCCAAACAAGCCAAATGTCAACTGTTACCGAAGTGAATTCTAATAACGCGATCGCGCAAGCATCTACCGAAAATAAATTAGCTGACTCTAGTACAAGCAATTCGGAAAGAAAAACAATTTTTACAGTCGAAGAAATTCAGAAACTGTTACCGCATCGCTACCCTTTTGCATTAGTAGATCGAATTATCGACTACGTTCCCGGAAAACAAGCTGTTGGCATTAAAAATGTTACTTTCAACGAACCCCATTTCCAAGGGCATTTTCCCGGACAACCGATTATGCCGGGTGTACTAATTGTTGAGGCTATGGCACAAGTCGGTGGTGTCGTAATGACACAATTACCCGATTATGAAGGCGGACTTTTCGTATTTGCTGGCATTGACAAAGTACGTTTTCACCGTCAAGTAGTTCCAGGAGACCAACTGGTAATGAACTTGGAACTGTTATGGGTCAAGCGTCGTCGTTTTGGTAAGATGCAAGGTCGTGCCGAAGTAGATGGTCAACTCGCAGCCAAAGGCGAGCTGATGTTTTCTCTGATTAATTGAGAAATAACTAAAATTAGTAAAGGCACATTATAATCGTGCCTTTACTGGATTTTAAACTATGAAAAGATTGGTAAAAATAATTCACCAAAAGTATAGTAAATATTCGGAATTTTCGCCGCTCTCATATCATAATAATTCTTGCGAATCATCGATGCTTTCGGCTACTGATTAGTTAAATTACTCGTGCCGCGCAAACTGTTCTGGAGATTAACCTTTGAAGACATTAATTCACCCAACTGCTGTAATTCATCCTAACGCACAATTGCATCCTACCGTTCAAGTTGGTGCCTATGCTGCAATTGAAGGAAATGTAAAAATCGGTCCGGAGACGATTATCGGTTCTCATGCAGTACTTGAAGGACCTCTGGAAATAGGAGCGCGAAATCGCATTTTCTCTGGTGCTGTTATCGGTTCAGAACCTCAAGATTTAAAATACGCTGGAGAATTTAGTACGGTTAAGATTGGCGATGATAACAGTATTAGAGAATACGTCACAATCAATCGCGCTACTGGTGCGGGTCAGGAAACTCGTATTGGTAATGGTAATCTACTAATGGCTTACGTTCATATCGGTCATAACTGCGTTTTGGAAGATTCTGTTGTAATTGCTAATTCAGTAGCCTTAGCGGGTCATGTATACATAGAATCACGTGCAAGACTCAGTGGAGTATTGGGAGTTCATCAGTTTGTGCATATTGGTACACAAGCGATGGTAGGAGGTATGGCACGAATTGATCGAGATATCCCACCATATATGTTGGTAGAAGGAAATCCAGCCCGGATTCGCACCCTGAATTTAATCGGACTCAAACGTGCCGGTTTTTCCTCTGATGAGTTACAAATTCTTAAAAAAGCTTTCCGTATTCTTTACCGTTCCGATATAACTTTCAAAGAAGCTCTAGAAAAATTAGAATTTTTAGGCAATACCGAACATCTACAACATTTACGTCGCTTTTTAATGCTTTCTCAAATGCCTGGCAGACGCGGTTTAATTCCTGGAAAAGGTGGTATCAGTTAACAGTTATCAGTTATCAGTTATCAGTCAACTATTACCTATTCCAAAATGAGAATCTTTATTAGTACTGGCGAAGTTTCAGGTGATTTACAAGGTTCACTGCTAATTGCCGCACTTAAAAATCAAGCCACCGCAATGGGGTTGGAATTAGAGATTGTGGCTTTAGGTGGTGATAAAATGGCAGAGAAAGGCGCATCTTTAATCGGGAATACTACTTCTATTGGTTCCATCGGCATTTTGGAATCTTTGCCTTTTGTACTACCAACTTTAAAAATACAACGAGAAGCGATCGCATTTTTGCAAGAATATCCACCTGATTTAGTGGTGTTTATCGATTATGCGGGACCTAATATGGCGATTGGTAAGTATATTCGCCGTAATATGCCTTCTTGTCCCACAGTTTATTATATTGCACCTCAAGTTTGGGTTACTTCTATTGCCGAGCGAGATACGGAACAAATAATAAATATTAGCGATAAGATATTAGCTATATTTCCCGAAGAAGCTCGTTATTTTCAAAGTAAGGGTGCTGATGCAATTTGGGTTGGACATCCCTTAGTAGATCGGATGCAAAATTTTCCTAACAGAGAAACAGCCCGTGCTAAACTGGGAATTGCGGATAATGTGATTTGTGTCGCACTTCTACCCGCTTCTCGTATCCAAGAGATAAAATTTATTGTGCCGGTAATGTTTGAAGCAGCAAGGGAAATTCAAACCAAAATACCATCCGTTCATTTTTGGATTCCCTTGTCAATGGAAAGATACAGAGAACAAATCGAAAAAGAAATACAAAAGTATCAATTAAGAGCAACTGTTATATCTAATCAACAACAAGAAGTATTAGCAGCTGCGGATTTAGCAATTACTAAATCTGGTACAGTTAATTTGGAATTAGGTTTATTAAATATACCACAAGTAGTTTTATATCGTTTAAATCCCTTCACTTATTGGGTTGCGAAAAACATCCTCAAAATTAAATTTTCCTTTGCTTCCCCGGCTAATTTATTAGTAATGCGGGAAATTGTACCCGAATTTATTCAAGAAACAGCAACTTCTGAAAATATTGTTCAAGCAGCAATGGAATTGTTGTTAAACGAACAACGTCAACAGCAAATGCAAGCCGATTATCAAGAAATGCAGCAATTTGTTGGGGAAATTGGAGTTTGCGATCGCGCTGCTAAGGAGATTTTAAAGTTAGTTGACAGTTGACAATTGACAGTTGACAGTTATTGATTACCAAGCTTAAACCTCTAACCTTTAATCTCACGTTAGTTTTTGTTGTTCTTATCTTTCATTTTATATAATCCTATATCACCGCGTAATTTATTCATATTTGAATTTATATCGGAATTAATATTTTGTTTATTCTGAAGATTTTTACCATCAATACTATTGTTAAAAAGTAAATTACGTTTGAAGCAATATTCAAATTGATAAAGTAAAGCAGCTACGATTATGAAAATAATACCAAATACAGTTATTATCTTTTTTTGAGAATAAGTATATCTATAAACTGGTATTCTATAATCTAAATTAAATAACGGTAGAAGATATGTACACAAAGCAGTTACTATCATTATAGAAATGACGATTACAACCCAACCATATAAACCTTCCCACCAACTAAATATTTTAATTTTAAAACCTTGAGTATTTTTCATCTCAAGAGTTTGAATTCCTGGAATATATTTACTAAGGAATAAATGTAAAATATGATGAGTGAAGGCAATTACTGGAATAGGAGTTAGTAGCGCAAATACTCCGAAAAAAATAACGGTATGTGGTTTATCTACAATTTCTGCTGTTAAATAGCCTATAATTGCTGTGATACTAACAATAAATATAATTACATTTAAATAGATAGTGATTAGTAAGGCTTTTATCCACGAGCTAGGATATGGAAACCATACATACCAATGGAATCTGCTTAATTTTGGCTTTGTCATAAGAAAGATTGGTAGATGAAAAGTTATCAGAAAAGACTTTTCTATTTCTACTTTTATTTTTCCCATTTCAAATTAAAAGCTAACATCGGTAATAAATTTTCAGTAATTACCGAGATTTAAGTAAATTTTCTATCTCTCTTTTTTCAGAATTTTCAGCAGTTTTATAGAAGAATTAGAGAAGTCGGTTTTTTATGACAAATATCCATAAAAATAAAAATAGACAAATTTTCTAAAAACCCGACTTCTAAGACACCTTTAACCTTTGAATGATAACTGTTAACTGATAACTGATAACTGTTCACTGTTCACTGTTAACTGATTGTTTCTCTGCTCGATTTAAACTTTTTCTATATTCGGCAATTTTTTGTTCAGCAATGATAAAATTAGCACTTTCTGGTGGTACAGTTTCCATTAAAGCAAGTGCTGCTTTCCATTTACCTACAACGGTATTCCAATCTTCTGGGGAACTTGCAACTTCTTGTAATTCCGCTGCACTATTGGCGAAATTTAAAGCTTCATCAAAAGATTTACTTTGAGGTGATATTCGAGAAAGTTGAGTATTAACTACTTTGCTTTCCGTAGTAATTCTTTTTTGAATTTGTTCGGCAAAATTACCTGACGATATACTTTGTTGAACATCTGGTAAAGTGAAAAACATATACAACCACGCACCGACTAAACTAATCACAAATATATTCAAAAAAGTCTTTGATGATTTAGGCTCTTTAACTACAACGGTAGAGTCTTCTGAACTTTTTTTAGTACTATTATTCGTGGTTACTACAGTTGTTGAAATTACTTCTTCCTGTGGAATTTCTGTTTGTTTTGATTTACTTTTTAAAGTATCTATTTCATCTTCTATATCACTATCGTTGGAAACAAGACGAGCTTTAAATAAATATGCAACTTGATACAATATGGCAGCACATACAATCCATACAGCAGCAAACAAAAATCTTAAATTGCTAGGATTTTCTGTGTATGTTGCAATTAGTTTTGTGTAATTAAGTTGAAATAAAGTTAAAAAAGGTGTACATATTAAAGTTGCTATTAGTGTAGATAACACAATTACCAGCCAACTATATAAACTTTCCCACCAACTTGTTAATTCGGGGACAAATCCCGAACTCCCTCTGCTTTTTTCTCCTGGAATTGAAGAAACTAAGCGACTGAGGAATAAATGATGAAAAAGCGCGATCGCGGGTATGGGCAAAATTAATATTAATATCACAATTACGGTCAATTTTTCTGGAGTGTTTGACCATTTTGATAAATTATACAATGAATCTGTATAGCGTCTGACAATAGCCAAAAATGTACCCATCAATACAGACAGCATCAAAGCACTTAACCAAGCATTTGGATAGGGAATCCACACGGGTAATCGCATTCTTTTCATCAGGAATACTCTGTGTATTAATTTGTGTAAACGTCACTCTAAATTGATGCGGAGAAACTGGGAAGTAGCAAGTAATGAGTAGTAATGTACTATTTAAATTTTTGGTTGTGTATAACTGTTCATGACCAACTATCTTGAATACAGTTCAAAAATCAAGAGTTTATTTTTGCATAAGATAATACAGCTTCTCAAGTATCGATTTATAGATATTTGATAAAACTTTATCAAGCAAATAACTGGATATAAGGTAAAGTGATGAAAAAATAGACCAGCGACTTACTGCTTAGATAGCAGAGTCTGAAGCCTTTTTAGAAATGCCATAATTGAAAAAAAGAGTTTGATTGCAATGGCTGCTTCGATAAAATACACTAAAGAACCACATAAGGAAACTTATAGTGAAATAATTGATGTTCGTTCAAGCCTTGAATTTGCAGAAGATCGCATCCCTGGTGCAATTAATTTGCCGGTTTTAAATGATGCCGAACGTGCGGAAGTCGGAACGATATACAAGCAATTTTCGCCTTTTCAAGCTCGGAAAATAGGGGCAGCGATAGTATCAAAAAACATTTCTAAACACTTAAAAGAGCATTTTGCGAACAAAGAAAAAAACTATCAGCCATTAATTTACTGTTGGCGTGGGGGTCAACGTTCTGCTAGTCTGGCTATGGTATTATCTCAGATTGGTTGGCGTGTAACTTTACTTGAAGGTGGTTACAAAACTTATCGTAATTATGTACGTCAACAATTAGATTTTTTACCTCGACAATTAAATTACAAAATATTATGTGGTTTAACTGGTAGCGGAAAAACACATATTCTACGAAAGATGCATCAAAGAGGTTTTCAAGTTTTAGATTTGGAAGCTTTAGCAAATCATCGTGGTTCTTTGTTAGGTCAAAAATGGCTGGGAGAATCTGGGTACCAACCCGCACAAAAATTTTTTGAATCGCAATTATTGCAAGTGCTGCAAAAGTTTAATCCTGATGAAACTGTTTGGATAGAATCAGAAAGTAGTAAAATCGGGAAGATTCATTTACCTCATTCTTTATGGGAGAAAATGAACCAGTCTAGCTGTGTAGAAATTAGACTACCTCTTGATGCTAGAGTCGAATATTTATTAAGAGAATATCCACATTTTGTAAACAATCCCGAAATTATCAAAACAAAGTTAGAAAAATTCAAATCTAATTGTGGATGGGGAAAAATAAGTCAATGGTATCGGATGATAGATAATCAAGATTGGGAATTATTAGTTAAAGATATCTTGGAATATCATTATGACCCGACTTATGGTAAATCCATGCAACTACATTTTAATTCAGTTGAACAAATAGTTTCTTTAGCTGATTTATCCGATAGCAGTATTAATAATTGGTTAGATTCTGTTTGTTTGTGTAGTCGCAGTATTCGCAGCATCTCCGAAGCAGATATTATGAGCAATTACGCCAATAAACCAGATTTATAATAATTTTTATCAGGCTTCTATGGTGTTACGGATATTAAACGTAAAAAGCCGAGTTCTATGATTATCGTCTAACTCACGTTAAGATTACATTTTGATCATAAGTAGTAGAAAAAAACCATGTTAGCAGAGCATTCCGATATTGATATTGCACCATATATCGACCACTCTTTACTTCATCCGACAGCAACTCAACAACAAGTCGAACAATGGTGTGAAGAAGCAGATAGATATCATTTTGCAGCAGTTTGTATTCAACCTACTTGGGTACGTTTGACAACAGAACTTCTCCATAATAAACAGCCAAAAATCTGTACTGTTATTGGTTTTCCTACCGGAGCGACTACTCCTGGGGTGAAACTTTTTGAAGCACAAGAAGCAGCAGAAAATGGTGCAACTGAGTTAGATGTAGTGATGAATTTGGGTTGGTTAAAAGCTGGTAAAACTGAAGAAATACATCGGGAAATTGCCGCAATTTGTGAAGAAACTGGACAAGTTATTAAGGTAATTTTGGAAACAAATTTATTAACAGATATTGAGAAAAAAATTGCCGCTGAAGTATCTATGGATGCAGGTGCATCATTCCTCAAAACTTGTACTGGTTGGAATGGTGGTGCAACTGTAGCAGATGTGAAGCTCTTAAAGGAAGTAGCAAAAGACAGAATCGAAATTAAGGCTTCAGGGGGTATTCGTACTGTAGACCAAGCTTTAGAATTAATCTTGGCAGGTGCTACTAGATTAGGTACTTCTCGCGGTGTCGATTTACTACGTCAACGGAATGAATCTTCTGCATATTAAAGGTTAAAGGTTAAAGGTTAAAAATCGGTAATTAAAACTATTCACCATCCACTATCCACTATCAACTAACCACCATCAACCATCCACTATCAATTAACCACCATCAATTAATTATTAATGAGTAGAACCTACAAAGCAACTGGAATTAATTTAAAAGCTCAAGCTTTTGGGGAATCCGATAGAATAGTAACAATTTTAACAAGAGAGTTTGGATTAATTAGAGCCATTGCAAGCGGCGCACGCAAGCACAATTCTAGTCTTGGTGGTAGAAGTGGAATGTTTGTGGTGAATCAATTACTCATTGCTAAAGGACGAAGTATCGATAAAATTACTCAAGCACAAACTATCAAAACATATCCGAGTTTAGGAGGAGGTTTAGGTAAATTAGCAGCTTCTCAATATTTAGCAGAAATAGTCCTCGCTCAAGCACTAAGCGAACAACCTCAAGATGAACTGTTTGAACTGTTTAATGAACATCTGAGCCGGTTACAAGAATTATCCACTAACAGTCAGGATGTTTTAGCATATCTTGTACATGGTGTTTTTCAACTTTTGACTTTAGCAGGTTTAAGACCTCAAGTACAAGCTTGCTGTTTAACTGGAATTCCGGTTAAACCAGATTTCACCAATCCCCAATCTCTCGTAGGTTTTAGTATTAATGCAGGTGGAGTCATTTCCATCTCAGCTTGGGAAAATCTGCGAGCTATCGCCCAAAGTGCGACAATGGAAGAACAGATTATAGTAAAAGTCCCATCTACTGTCAAAGAATCTGGTGGAGTTTATTTTTCATCTGCTTCAACTTCATCCCCCATCTACGAAACTATTGTTCATCAGGAAGAATTACCCACTGTACTACGTCGTTTGAGTGCTGAAGAACTCGATTTACTACAGCAACTAACGCGATCGCAAATGATAGAAGAAACTACCACCCACAAAAACTGGTTATACATTGAACGTTTGTTGAGACAATATGCTCAATACCATTTTGGTCGTTCAATTCGTTCAGCAGCTTTAATAGACTCGTATTTTGCGACAATTCATGGCTAAATTTCAAAAAATCGTGAAGATATTTCAGGTTTTGACGGCATTTTGCCAAAAAACTGATTTAAAAAACCAATAAACTGCTATTTTTTGGATAGTAGGGTCGAAATTCGGTCTTGACTCAATTGCTACATATTTTTCCAAGTCCACCATACAGTAAAGTAAAAAAGTAAACGAAATGTCAGCAAGAGACGTTTCTAATAACGATTCTAAAAATAACCACAATTATCATCAGTCGGTGTCGGAAATACCTCGAATCGACGTTGATAAAATTTGGGAACATAAAATCAAAGATGAATTATATTCCCACGACAGTAGCAGCAATTTAGAAAACAATTCTTCAGCAGCTACTGCTAAATTTCAGGAAAAGTCTGATGTATCTAAAGAAAATGATGGAAAAAATCAACAAGTTATAAATACAAATCAAGGGTTTTTACCCATCTTGACAAATGCTAATTTTCTTGCATTATGGGGCGGTCAAGTATTTTGTCAGTTAGCAGATAAAGTATATTTGGTGCTGATGATTGCTTTAATTAACACTCAGTTTCAATCTGAGGGAAGCAGCATTAGCGGTTGGGTATCCGCTTTAATGATGACTTTTACAATCCCCGCAGTACTTTTTGGCTCTTTAGCTGGGGTATTTGTAGATCGATGGACGAAAAAAACTGTATTGGTATCAACTAACATTTGGCGCGGTATTTTAGTACTAGGAATTGTACCGCTGCTATGGTTAGCTAAGGATTGGCATAGTATAGGTAATATTCCTGCTGGTTTTCTGATTATTTTGGCAGTAACTTTTTTAGTTTCTACCTTAACCCAGTTTTTTGCACCCGCAGAGCAAGCAGTAATTCCTCTGATAGTCAAGCCACGTAACTTACTTTCGGCTAATTCACTTTACACTACAACGATGATGGCATCGGTAATTGTGGGATTTGCGATTGGAGAACCGCTTTTATCCGCAGCAGATGCTTTATGGCTGAAATTTGTCGGTAATGGTGAATTAGGAAAAGAAATTTTAGTCGGTGGTTCCTACGCCATCGCCGGATTGATTTTACTATTACTTAGAACCAATGAGAAACTCCAGCAAAAAGAAAAGGATAAAACCGATATTTTTGCCGACTTGAAAGATGGTTTCGTATATTTAGGCAAAAATACTCGTCTCCGTAATGCTTTGATTCAGCTAATTATACTGTTTTCGGTATTGGCTGCATTAACAGTATTAGCAGTTCGGATAGCAGAAATTATACCTAGCATCGCAGCCGATCAATTTGGCTTTTTACTAGCATCTGGTGGTGTTGGTATCGCATTCGGTGCAATCGTCTTAGGGCAATTTGGGGAAAATTTTTCCACCTCCCGCTTGAGTTTAACTGGATGTGGAGGAATGGTAATTTCACTGACTGGCTTGGCAATATTTACACAACAATTATGGGTTGTACTGTTTTTAATCGGTTTATTGGGTGTATCTGGTGCTTTAGTCGGTATTCCCTTACAAACCGCCATTCAAACTGAAACTCCAGCCCAAATGCGTGGTAAAGTATTTGGTTTGCAAAATAATTTAGTCAATATTGCTCTAACTTTACCTTTAGCATTAGCCGGTATCGCAGAAACTTTTTTGGGATTGCAAACAGTATTTTTAGGATTAGCTGCTATTGTTTTATGTGGTGGTCTATTCACAAGGTATAAATCTCCTGAATAGCTATTACGGTTAAGTCATGATTATTTATCACTTTGACATCAATAGCTATCTTGAGCCGATTAATTACCTTGACTATTGCTTTTACTAGCGTGGTAAAATTACATCGGTAACAATATATTCCTTGATATTTGGGATCAAATATACACAAAGCAGACGCTATACATAGGGTCTGAGTTTGTTATATAAAAAGGTATAGTAATTAACACCATGGCAATGGCATAAATAAATTTATGATTTATGAATTTTAAAAAAGTAAAAATTTGCGTTGTCAGTAATTAGGATTGAGATATTATGATATCCACAAAGCCAGCGAGTGCAATCGTAAATCCTTATCAATCATATTCACAGAAAATCTGACCGAATAAACCCCCTTTCCAGATTACTAATCAAGAATGCGTATAGCTTGGATTGGAAAAAAAACGCCCTTTTGTGGCAATGTTACCTATAGTAGGGAAATTACAAATGGCTTGCTAGAGCAGGGACACGAAGTTAGCTTCCTTCATTTTGCTCAATCCGTATCCCAAGCCTCAAACGAGTTACATTGTCAGGAGGTACCCTTACCTTTTATCTATAAGTCCCAGGTTTATACTATTCCTACGTTTAAAGCGACTAAGGTTTTAACCGATTCGCTACGACGGATTAAACCAGACATCGTTCATGCGTCTCTGACTTTATCTCCTATAGACTTTTTGTTACCAGAAATCTGTGAAAAGCTAGACATCCCTTTGATTGCTACTTTTCATACACCATTTGCTGGCAAAGGAGCAAAACTAATCTCTGGAACTCAACTTTTAGCGTATCAATTGTATGCACATTCTTTAAGTAATTACGACAGTGTAATTATATTTTCCCAACTTCAGCGAGAATTACTCGCACGTATGGGTGTACCGGCTGAAAATATTGCCGTGATTCCCAATGGAGTAGACGTTGATAAATATTCTCCCGGTTTCTCAGCCATCAAAGCTGAATTTAAAGCCGAACGTTTATTTATCTATCAAGGGAGAATAGCTCCAGAGAAGAACGTTGAACCTTTGCTACGTGCTTGGAGACAGGCTGAAATGAAGCCGCAAAGTAAATTATTAATAGTCGGCGATGGGCCGTTAAGAGCCAGTTTAGAGCCGTTTTATGGACCAGAATATGGCATTATTTGGCTAGGATTCGTTGCTAATGACCATCGACGTATCGAAATTTTACGGGGAGCTGATGTATTTATATTACCATCCTTAGTTGAGGGTTTATCTTTATCCTTATTAGAAGCAATGGCTTGTGGTTTGGCTTGTCTAGCAACTGAAGTCGGTGCGGATGGAGAAGTATTACAGGATGGAGCAGGTGTAATACTTGACACGAATAGAGTGCGATCGCAATTACGAACTTTATTACCGCTGTTCCAAGATCATCCAGAATTGGCATTGATGTTAGGGAAAAAAGCACGACAGCGAATACTAGAACGTTATACTCTCAGCAAGAATATAACTCAACTAGAGAAGCTTTATGAAGAAGTCGTGAAAAAACGAAGTTTACATTTTCGTCCCCAGCATAGCAAAAAAGCCGTTTGAGTTTGATCAAACAAAGACGTAGCATTGCTACGTCTCTACATTATTATTTGTCCATCCTAAATTAGTCGGTTGTTGATAAATTTTCTTTAATGTATTTACATCTCTAGGGGAAATCAACGGTGGGTTGCTCACTTGAGAAAAGTATAGAGCGTCACCTTTATCTTTACTGTGTCCCCAAATTCCTAAAGCATGACCAAGTTCGTGACGAGCTGCTGCTAAAAGGTATTTACCTGTTTGAGAAGGACTTAATAATATAGTAAACTGATGGTATAAAATATTGTCTTTAGTCAATATTTTATAGTGAGTTTCCGCAGAACGAGCGCGAGGAAATTGACTTCCATTTGCAAACTTCAACGGTGGAGATTTTCGCACAATCGTAATATCTGCTATTTCTGGATTTTCAACTATTGTTAAAGGTAAATAATTATTCCACTCTTCTACTGTTTGTGAAACAGTATTAACCCATTCTTGGGATTGTTGAGTGTTATTTCCTGTTGGTGTTTCTAAATAAACTTTAACTGGAAATTGTGACCAAATTAAATAACCATATTTAGTCGGTTTAATTTCATTAAAATAATCACCGCTATTTGTATCATCTTTCCATTTTATCAAAGTTGATGGTAAAGCATGGGGTTTTTGTAGTGGGAGAGAAGCAGTTTGAGAGATAGTCCCAATCAAAGAGTTTTTTGTGTCAAAAGTTCCCGATTTGCCGATACCTATTTTTATATCTGCTTGGTATTGCGGTACTTTTGTCAAGTTAAAATTTGTGAAGATGGGATGATACTGCACATGAGTTAAAACCAAGAGCAGTATTGCGATCGCAAATCCCAAAGCTGTTTTTAGTTGTTTAAATAAAAAGATGCGAGTATGGATTTTTGGACGTTTTTTCATTCCTATTTAGGAAGCCAACCAGCGCTTAAAACTACAGTTAAACCGAGAAAAATTACCGTTAAAGTCCAAGTAACACGATTTAAAGTATTTTCAGCGCTCTTGGTACTGCTAAACAGTTGTGCTTGTCCACCAATAGCTCCAATTCCATCACCTTTGGGGCTGTGGAGTAATACTAAAATGATTAAACCAATAGCAGAAAATGCCCAGATACCTTGTATTACATTTGAAAGAGTCATGGTTAATTAAGTTGATATTAGTTAGTTGTTGGCGGTTAGTTGTTGGTGTTTAGAATTTTAATTATAAACAATAAAATTTAACAACCAGCAACTAACAAATTTTAACTTAATTCTTCTGGTTAATTTTTCTGCATCACCAAATTCATGGGAGAACGAGTTGATTTTAGTTCATACTCTGCTGGCTGAAACAGTGATTTTCCAGTCATTTCTGGTGGCTGAGGAAGCTGTAAAATTTCCAAAATACTTGGAGCAATATCGGCTAACTTGCCATCGCTTCTTAACACAACATTGGTAGCGTGTCCAGGAATTTTGACTTTTTCTCCTTCTACCAAAATCAAAGGAACTGGATTTGTAGTATGAGCCGTCCAGGGATTTCCTCCCTCATCTATCATATACTCTGCATTACCATGGTCGGCTGTAATTATTGCCGTACCTCCAAAAGCACAGATTCCTTCTAACAAGCGCCCTACACATTTATCTACTACTTCTAAAGCTTGGACAGTAGCTTCCATGTTACCTGTATGTCCAACCATATCTGGATTTGCATAATTAACTACTATTAAGGAATAAATTTCCTTTTTAATAGCTTTTAAAACGACATCGGTAACAGCTGAGGCTGACATCATCGGTGCTTGATCATAGGTAGCTACCATTGGAGAGCTAATCAGTTCCCTGTCTTCTCCTGCAAAAGGTTCTTCTAAACCTCCATTGAAAAAATAGGTAACGTGAGCGTATTTTTCGGTTTCAGCAGTACGAAACTGTTTTAAACCATGGCTCGAAATTACTTCACCGAGAATGTTGTTGAGATTCTGGGGTTTAAATGCTACGTCTGCTGATAAATCTTGCTCATATTGGGTAAAGGTAACAAAAGATAGTGGTTTAATTTGTTGTCTTTCAAAACCGTCAAAATCTGGCTTGACAAAAACTTGAGTTAATTGTCTAGCTCTATCGGGACGAAAGTTGAAAAATATTACCCCATCTCCTGCTTCTACTGCTCCAGGAGCGATTCTTACCGGAACAATAAATTCATCTGTTATTCCTTCTGCATAGGATTTATGTACTACTTCTAAAGCAGAACAGTTAACGCTTAAATCGTCTTGCGTCATTACATTGTAAGCGCTTTCAATCCGATTCCAGCGTTTATCTCTATCCATTGCATAGTAGCGCCCGCTGACAGTTACAATGCGTCCAACTCCTATGCGATCTATATAATCTTGAATAAGTCCAATTGATTTTACAGCTTCACTGGGTTTAGTATCCCGTCCGTCAGTGATAGCATGGATGCAAATTTCCGAAATTCCTTGAGCCTTAGCTAAATCCAGCAATCCAAATAGATGACTTAAATGGGAATGTACACCCCCTTCAGAACAAAGTCCCACTAAATGCAGCTTGCTTTGATGAGCTTGCACTTCTTGGCAAACTTTTACAAGCGCTGGGTTTTGATTAATCGAACCATCTTCTACAGCATCGGAAATTCTTACTAATTCTTGCGGTACGACTCGCCCAGCACCTATATTCAAATGTCCTACCTCTGAGTTGCCCATTTGCCCTTCTGGCAAACCCACCGCTTTTCCGGAGGTGTTGATCAACGTGTTTGGATAAGCCTTCAATAAGCTATCCATAACGGGTGTTGAAGAGGCGGCAACAGCGTTTCCTTTGGTCTCCTCGCAGTAACCCCATCCATCCAATATTACCAGCACCACGGGAGAAACAGGTGCTTTTATCATAACAAATTTGCCCTTTACTTTTCGTAATATCCGAATAATACCATTGACACTCACAACTGCAAGTGAATTTTTACTTATTTACGTATAAAGGCAGTAGGGAATAGGGAATAGGGAATAGGGAATAGGGAATAGGGAATAGGGAATAGGGAATAGGGAATAGGGAATAGGGAATAGGGAATAGGGAATAGGGAATAGGGAATAGGCAACTTTTAACAGTTTTACTTTTATTTTTTCCTGTTTTTTAAACTTCCATAACTGAGGTAAAACCCAATATTCCGTAGTGGTAATTCATCAATTACTATAAAGGGTAGACGCTCCGCTACACAAGAATAACTTTTTCAGTCATAAATTTAGATATTGCGTAAGTCCTAACTCAAATAAATTATCAATTATATTGCCCCACTGATTTGAATCCAAATTTACCTATTACCCATTACCCATTACCTATTACCTATTAAATTTATTTCCGTTTAGCTGCTGATTTTTTCTGTTTCTCAGCTTTTTTAGCAGCTTTTTCGGCATCTATTGCAGCTAATCTTGCTTGTTCTTTTTCTTCGGCAATTTTATCTAAATAATAATGATAATCTCCTAGATAAACTCTAAATTCACCATCGCGAATTTCAACTATTTTATTAGCTACCTTGGAAATAAAATATCGGTCATGAGAAACAACTATGACACTACCATCATAATTTTGTAAAGCTTCTTCAAGCATTTCTTTAGCTGGAATATCCAAGTGGTTTGTTGGCTCATCTAAAATCAGTAAATTCCCTTGACGTAATAACATTTTTGCCAATGCTAAACGTGCTTTTTCTCCACCACTTAAAGCAGCTACATTTTTAAATACTGTATCACCGCTAAATAAAAATTGTCCCAACAAAGTGCGTACTTCTTCATTTTTCCAGTCGGGAACTTCATCATGGATAGTTTCCATGACAGTTTTATTTAAATCCAAGGCTTCGGCTTGATTTTGTTCAAAATAATTAGGAATAACGTTGTGTTCCCCTAATTTAACTTCACCTTCTGTCGGTTTTTCCATGCCCATCATTAGACGCAGTAATGTCGATTTACCTGCACCATTAGGACCTAGAAAAGCAATTCTATCTCCTCTTTCAATTAATAAATTAGCTGATAAAAATAATATTTTATCGTCATAAATATGAGTCAAATTTTTAATTTCTACTACTTCACGTCCGCTGCGGGGTGCTGGGGGAAATTGAAATCTTAAGGTTCTAACTCCAGCAATTGGTGCTTCAATTCTTTCGATTTTATCAAGCTGTTTTTCACGGCTTTTCGCTTGGGTACTGCGAGTAGCACTAGCCCGGAATTTTTCTACAAAAGCTTGTTGTTTATCTAATTCTTTTTGCTGACGTTCGTATGCACTTAATTGTGCTGTTTGACTTTCAGCTTTTTGCTGTAGATATAAAGAGTAATTACCAAGATAAGTTGTAGAAACACCCCTTTCTGTTTCAACTATTTGATTACAAAGTCGATCAAGAAATTCTCGGTCATGAGAAACTATGACCATTGGAGTATTCAAGCCTTTGAGGTAAGTTTCCAACCATTCGATGGTTTCTAAATCTAAATGGTTTGTCGGTTCGTCCAACAGTAATAAATCGGGTTTTTGCAGTAGAATCTTACCTAAACCCATCCGCATCTGCCACCCACCGCTAAAAGAACTTACTAGGCGATCGCCATCTTCTTGCTCGAATCCCATTTCTGGTAAAATCTTGCCGATACGGGCTTCTAATCCGTAACCGTCTAAGGCTTCAAACTGCCTTTGCAATTTATCTAATTTATCAATTAATTTATCAAGTTGATCGGGATCGGCGCTTTCCATATCTCGCTGCACTTGCGCCAACGCTAATTGTACTGCGTTTGCGTCTTCAAATACTGTCCAAAATTCTTCGTTGACGGTGCGAGTCGGATCTACCTCAAATTCTTGGTTAAGATGAGCTATATGTAAGCTGTTGGGACGGATAATTTCTCCCGATGTCGGTTCCATTTCCCCAATAATTATTTTCAATTGGGTGGACTTACCCGCACCATTCACTCCAACTAAACCAATGCGATCGCCAACTTTTACTTCCCAGTTGACATCCTTGAGAACTTCGCCTGTAGGATAAATTTTACTGATATGTTCTAGTCGTAGCATCAAGAATCTCCAAGGTAAGGGATGGTTACAGCAAGGGAACGCGCCGCTGTCCTTTGTGTCCAATCTTAACAAAATTTAATTCCAAAGTTTGTACTCAAATTATTGGAGAGAAACAAATTTTTTTCAAATATAAGTTTTAAGATGCTCAACAAAGTATTATCAGTTTGGCAATTTCTGATCAATTTGCTCAAAGCTCGCTGGAATTCACTCACAGATTTATTCAGAAGTGGCTTTCTCCTGATTTCCTGATAATTCCGGTGCCGCAGCTAATCTCGCTGCACCTGCTTGAACTACTTGAGCAACTTCTGATAAAGGCATATTATTTATTTGCCTTAAAACCATACTTAAGTCGGAAATCTCCGGTAATGGCTTTCCTTCTATACAACATAATAATTCTTGCAACGTATACCCGGCTCTAGTGGCAATTTGAGCCAAGTTTTCTGTGTCTGGAGTTTTCACTCCCTTTTCCCACATCTGAACTGCTGTTGCGGAAACCCCTAATTTTAGACCAAAAGCACGCTGGCTTATTGAACCCCGCGCTAGTTTGATGATTTCGATCAGTTTTTGTCTACTTTGTGTATCCACGCTTGCAAATTAGCTACTCAACTACATTTTTAATTCAAAATTTCTGTTTTGCCAGATTCTATACTACAAAATTTTATTTTCTCTTGACAGAGTTTTATTTTTATTGTAATATAACTTTAGTATTTTGAGTGTGACTTTAGTCACAGGATAATTAATTACTGTTTCATCTACCTAAATTACAAAAAACTATTGATTCAGTTGTTGCAAGGGGTGCATCATGTGGAGCAGAAAATATAAAAAGAACTTAAATAGAAAGAATTTACGCCGTTGTAGAGGCAAAAATTTAATTACATCTAATAAAATTAGACCAGAATTGTGGTCGCTTTCCGAAAAAGAAGTGAAAATTGCTTTAAAAGCAGCTGGTTGTAGTGTAAAAGCAGTTAAGAAAATTCATGTATTAAAACACCAGATTTGTATTTCTTATTGGAACCATGAAGGTGGTGTTTGTAGCGGGTTCTTTAGCTATCGGCTGTTCCCGAATTGGCAAAAGGAAGTAGAGCGATTGATTGAAGAGTGTTGTGACTTCCAAGAGTGGCAGTTATTAAATCATTTGATTAATCGTGAATTTAGTTATTTTTACTATCAGACAGAGATGGCAGATGCAATACATAGCGCATTGGAAAACCGCCTGTGTGTATTGAAGGCTATCGCACGACAAGCGGTTTCTAATGATTTAGGAATGGCTATGGAATGGGAATATTTTCATATTTAGAACTGTGTATTAAGATTAATTTGTTACAGAAGCCGCAAGTTCTGCTAAACGTTCTTGCTGGTCTTGAGATATGCAAGCTTGCATGATTGGTTCTAAATCCCCTTCTAATACTGAGTTGAGTGAATAGTTTTCACCAAGACGGTGGTCAGTAGCGCGGTTGTCTTTATAGTTGTAGGTGCGAATTTTCTCAGAACGGGAGCCAGTACCAACTTGCGATCGCCGTAGGTCAGTTACTGCTTCTTGTTGTTCGCGCAATTTCATTTCATACAATTTAGCACGGAGAATTTGTAATGCCCGTTCTTTGTTTTTCAACTGGCTACGTTCTTCAGTGCAGAAAATTCTAATACCTGTCGGTTTATGATAAAGGTCTGCGGCAGTCTCAACTTTGTTGACATTTTGTCCACCAGCACCACCTGAACGAGCTGTAGACATTTCAATGTCTTTGGGGTCGATATGAACTTCTACTTCATTGACTTCTGGCATTACTGCGACAGTAGCGGTAGAAGTATGAACTCGTCCTCCAGCCTCAGTGACTGGTACACGCTGCACGCGATGTACTCCAGCTTCAAATTTGAGTTTACTATAAACGCGATCGCCCTTAATTTCTAAAACTGCTTCTTTAAAACCGCCCATTTCTGCTAAGGACTCGCTGATCAGCTTGACATTCCAGCCTTGAGTTTCTGCATAGCGAGAGTACATACGCACCAAATCGCCAGCCCAGATGCTTGCTTCATCACCACCCGTACCGGCACGAATTTCCAACATGATATTTTTTTCATCGTTGGGATCGCGGGGTAAAAGCAATACTTTCAAACGAGTTTCCAGTTGTTCTATTTTCGCTTCGAGTTCTTTAACTTCCAAAACTGCCATTTGGTGCATTTCCGGATCTGCTTGGGATTCTTTAGCAATCTCACGAGTCCCAATTAAATCTTGTTGGGCAGTTTTCCAGGTTTCATAGGTGTTAACGACCTCTTCTAACCCAGAACGTGCTTTTGCTACTTCCTGATATTCATCTGGATTTGAAGCGATATCGGGATCAGCTAAGCGACGAGTTAATTCATTAAAAGTTTGTTCGACGGATTTTAGTTTCTCCAGCAAATATTGTTCAGCCATGATGGTGCAACGCTCCTTAAAAAATAGTTATCCAGGCTTATACTAAAAAACCGACTCAGTTAAGCTGAGTCGTTGATTGCAGCATTTGCCTGGTTGCTATTGTTTATTTTCGTTACTTTTATCTTTCTTCGCTTGAGCGTCATACATACCGTACTTACGTAGGAAGCGTTCTACGCGACCTTCGGTATCAATAATCTTTTGATTACCTGTATAGAAAGGGTGATTTCCAGACCAAACATCAACGTTTAATTCTGGTTTGGTAGAGCCAACAGTCATGACAACTTGACCGTTACAGTAAACTTTGGCTTCTGGATACCACTCTGGATGAATATCTGGTTTTGCCATTTTTCTCGTCTTCGTAGTGAATTTATAACAATTATGACGTAACTAGCTCCAAGTTTTCAATATAAAAGCAAGCAGTAAACAGTAAAATCCTTGAGTAACAGTCCCCCATCATAGCCATTGATAACTGTTCACTGTTAACTGTTAACTGTTAACTGTTAACTGTTTAACGTTTGGAGTACTGAGGTGCTTTACGAGCTTTGTGTAAACCGTATTTTTTACGTTCTTTAGCTCTAGGGTCGCGGGTTAGGTAGCCTTCAGTTTTCAACGGTGAGCGATTATCCGGGTCGAGTTGACACAAAGCCCGAGCTACTCCCAAACGCACTGCATCAGACTGTCCTGTCAAACCACCACCATTGGCTTTGACTAAAATGTCGTATTCGTTTTCCAATCCCAAGGTTTCTAGAGGTGCTTTGATTCCTCCAATATAGTTAGGGTTAAATTGGAAATACAAATCCCCTTCTTTGCCGTTAACGGTTAATTTGCCGTTACCTGGAACCAGACGTACTCTTGCGACTGAGGATTTACGACGACCAGTACCCCAGTAAACGGCACGACCGCTGTTAGTATCTGTTGCTTGCATTAATTTTGTTCTCCTGGAATTGTGTTAATTTTGAGTTCTTTGGGCTGTTGAGCAGTATGAGGATGAACTGGTCCGGTATACACTTTTAGCTTCGTAAATAACTGTCTTCCCAAACTGTTTTTAGGCAACATACCTTTAACAGCTTTTTCGATGATACGTTCTGGTAAACGTGCTTGTAGGTGTTCAAAGGTTTCTGTTTTCATTCCACCAGGACGACCGGAGTGCCGACGATAAAGCTTTTGCGAGCTTTTTTTACCAGTTACAACTACTTTTTCCGCATTGACGACTACTACAAAGTCACCTGCATCCATATAAGGAGTGAAGTGCGGTTTATTTTTACCGCGTAAAATCATCGCGATTTGAGTAGCTAAACGACCGAGACGTTGGTCGGCAGCATCTACTATATACCAATCACGCTGGACGGTTTCTTGGGTAGGAAGGTATGTTTTGTTCATCACTTTACTTTTATTAATTATTAATTTCTGTTTTTCTTAGCCAATTTATATTTTTACTCAGTAATTTCACTGCGTATACTGGAATCTTTAATTACAGATTTGAACAGGAAACTTAAATGAAGGCATGGTATCGTACCAGACTTGAGCAGGGAAAGGAAATTCCCGATAGCCTACCCGCAATAAACACAATCCTTGGGGAGGTGCGGCGTATTTTACTTGTTCTCGGCGTTCCTGTTTCCAGATATCAGTAAAATTTAAGACAGTTCGTTGTTGGGAACCGACTTGAACCAACATTCCTACCAGTAAACGAACCATACCATACAAAAATCCATCTGCTTGAATTTCAATATGTACTAATGCTCCATCACGATAACATTCTACGGCTTGTACATCTACCCATGAATGCTTACGCTCGGAATTAGCACGGTGAAAAGCTGCTAAGTGGTGTTTTCCAATCAACGGTTTGAGTGCTGCTCTAATTAATGATTCATCCAAGGAAGCATGATAATAATGCCAACTGAAGGGTTTTACAAACAAATTGGGTAGCTTTTCATTGTATAACGTATAACGATACCGTCGATACGCTGCACTAAAACGAGCGTGCCAATTGTCGCTAACACCTGCTGAAGCCCTAATTAGTATATCTTGAGGTAAGTAACTATTTAAAATAGATGACCACTTTGATGGTGGAATCTTACTGGCGATATTGAAATGAGCTACTTGAGCGGCTGCGTGAACTCCACTATCGGTTCTCCCGGCTCCATATAAGGTGACATCATGACCGACTACAGTGGAAATTGCTTTTTCAATTTCTTCTTGGATGCTAGAGTATTTGGGTTGCTTTTGCCAGCCATGAAAATGAGTGCCTTGATATTGGATTACCAAGGCAATCCTTTGAGTTTGTGTGGGCTGGGAGCTTTGTAACATACAATCAATATTTCGGATGTTTTTTTGACTACATCCCCATCTAAATTCAATTAGACTAATTCGATAATTGCCATTTGGGCGTTATCACCGCGACGAGGTACTGTATGCAAAACACGAGTGTAACCTCCTTGGCGATCGCCATATCTAGTGGGGACTTGTTCAAATAAAGCATGAACCAAATCTTTGTCGTAAAGATAGCCAATGGCTTGACGACGAGCGCTTAAAGAACCATCTTTAGCTAAAGTGATCATTTTATCAACTTCTGCTCGTACCACTTTGGCTCTGGTGATAGTGGTAGTGATTCGTCCATGACGAATTAGTTCGGTGGAAAGCGCTCGTAACAAAGCACGACGCTGATCGGCGGCTTTGCCGAGTTTTTTGAGTTTAGAACAGTGACGCATGATGGCACAATTGTTAAGTTATTTGTGATTGCGATCGATTTAATGAATCTAATTAAAGCTTAATTAAAGCTTAAGCGTGTTTTGAGGCTCTTTCTGTTGGCAGAGTAATACCCAAGCGTCGCTGTAAAGCTTCTACTACTTCTTCTGCTGACTTTTGACCGAAGTTTTTGATTTCTAAAAGGTCTTCTTGGGTATAATCCAATAAGTCCGCTACCGAGTTAACTTGCGCCCGCTTCAAGCAGTTATAAGCTCGCACGGAAAGCTGTAATTCTTCGATGGGTATTTGGGCTGTTGGGTCTTGGTCGATTTCTGAAACTGTATCTTCTGGATTAATTTCGATATTTTTCAGCGGATTGAATAATTCTACTAAAATCCCAGCAGCAGAAGAAAGCGCTTCTTGTGGAGCAATACTACCGTTTGTCCAAACTTCTAAAAGTAGTCTGTCTTTGGGATACCCATTTTCTCCACGAGTTTCTTCAACGCTATAATTAACTTTCCGCACCGGCATGAAAATTGAATCTATTTGCAGAAAGTCCAAAGATGTAGCTTCTTCACGACCTCTTTCTACCGTCCGATAGCCTTTACCTCTCTCAATCCGAAATTCCATTTCCAGTCTGCCACCTTCTGCTAAGGTAGCTATATACTGAGTCTGGTCGATAACTTCTACTTCACTAGGTAAATCAAAGTGGGCTGCGGTAACTGTTGCCGGACCATTTACCAATAAACGACCAATTTGCGGCTGAGAAGAGTGACTTTTGAGAATAAGTTCTTTCATTCTCATCAAGATTTCTAACACATCTTCCCTTACACCTTTAACGGTGGCAAATTCATGAGTTACACCGGCAATTCTTACTGCTGTAACTGATGTACCCTCTAAATTAGACAATAAAACTCGTCTCAGAGCGTTGCCAACTGTTGTTCCTTGACCCCTCTCTAACGGTTCCAAAACGAATTTAGAATAGTGACTCCGACTTTCTTCTGTATTAGATTCTACACATTCAATTTGAAACTGCGCCACGGAGTAGCCTCCCTTGTTAATCAAGTCCTATCACGGCAGGCAATTATTAATTATTGCCCACCCTTAATCAATTTCAAGTCCGCTTTACTGAGAATATAATCAGAATGCCTGTAAATTGCGGCACTATTCAATATTTCTTAGGCTGTGCGGATGCTATCTATCTCTTCCCGTCAAGATGTGAAATTCAACAGCTTTTCATGTCAAGCTATCTTATTTATACAAACACCGATGCAATTGAAGATTGCCACCAATTAACGAGGGATAATTCGAGCAATGTCAGTCAATAATACATATGTATTTATGTGTATGCCCGGAGTTATACCTTCTTTAAATTGTATTTAAACTCTACGTCGCTTGGGTGGACGGCAACCGTTATGAGGAATGGGAGTAATATCCCGAATCAGGGTTATTTCCAATCCTGCTCCCTGAATTGCCCGGATAGCTGTTTCTCTACCTGCTCCGGGACCACTTACCATTACTTCTATCTGACGCATTCCTTGGTCAATAGCTCGTTTAGCTGCACTTTCGGCTGCTGTTTGAGCGGCAAAGGGGGTTCCTTTTTTGGCTCCTTTAAAACCACTTGAACCGGCAGAAGCCCAAGAAATTACATCTCCATTCGTATCGGTAATCGTGACGATGCTATTGTTGAAAGTAGATTGTATATAAGCTACCCCACTAGGTACGTTACGTTTTTGTTTTCTGCTTCCGCTTTTTTTTCCTGTTTGTCGCGCCATATCGTTATAGTTGAGTTAAGGTAGAAAATTGAATATCCAACCGGCATTGAAAAATCATTTATGAGTTTATTTACCCGGTGCCTTTTTCTTCCCTGCTACCGTCTGTCTTCTTCCACGACGGGTTCTAGCATTGGTACGAGTTCTTTGACCTCTAACTGGTAAGCCCATGCGGTGACGACGACCACGGTAAGTCCCAATATCAACTAAGCGTTTGATATTCATCGCTTCCCAGCGTCTTAAGTCACCTTCGACCTGATAGTTTTTCTCTACCTCTGCTCGCAAGGCTGTTACATCACTATCACTTAAGTCTTTGACTCTAGTGTCAGGATTCACACCTGTAGTAGCTAATATTTTGTGCGAACTTGTTAAGCCGATTCCAAAAATGTAAGTTAGACCTATTTCAATACGCTTATCGCGTGGCAAGTCTACTCCGGCAATCCGTGCCATTATAGAAGTCTCCTAATGTGTTTTTTTTTGATCTCTACCCGCTTGCAAGGTTCGGATGTCTATGTACTCTAATACATCCGAATGGTCATCATCACGTCAAAAATTTTTTCTCTGATTTGTTTGTCTTGATGACGCTAAAATTAACAGCGGTTTTATCCTTGACGTTGTTTGTGTTTGGGATTTGAGCAAATAACCATTACACGACCGCGACGTTTGATTATGCTACATTTCTCGCACATTTTTTTCACCGACGCTCTGACTTTCATTGTTCTCTTAATCAACTCCAAATAGTAAATTATAACACGAATTCGCAAATCTTTCAGTTAATTTGATGTAAAACAAAAACTTTTAGACTGTAGTATAATATTCCACATAAGCTTACTTTTTACGCAGTCGATAAGTGATTCTACCTTTTGTGAGGTCATAAGGTGTGAGTTCAACTTTGACGCGATCGCCGGGTAGAATTTTGATATAGTTCCGGCGAATCTTACCAGATATATGAGCTAGAACGTTAAAGCCATTATCTAAGTCTACGCGGAACATTGCATTAGGCAGGGATTCTGTCACCGTGCCTTCCATTTCAATTAAATCTTGTTTGGACAATTTGGTTTTCCTTCAACTCAACGACATTTTTTTGGTAACAGTTAGTCATGAAAGCAAATTTTTTAGAATATATATCAACAATTTATTAATATATCTTAGTTCAAAGTTTTGTTGCTTATTGCTGAACTATCAGTGAGGACGCATTGTAAGCGGCTGATTAGAAGTAAAATGAATCAGAATCCAATTTACTTCTAAAAAATTGCTTTTTTTAACAACTGACAATTAAATCTTTGAGGTTGGAAGTAACAGATTCGGGAGATTTATTCCCATTGATGACTATTAACTGCTTGCGATCGCGATAATAATCGATCAAAGGTGTAGTCTCGGAACGGTAAACTTCTAAACGATGACGAATAATCTCTTCGGTGTCATCTTTCCGTCCACGTTCGAGCAAACGAGCGACTACCACATCATCTGGTACATCCAGATTAATCACCATCACACCGTCTAAATTCATTTTTTGCAATAAATCATCTAAAAAAGCGGCTTGAGCGACTGTGCGGGGAAAACCGTCAAGAATCCACCCGGAAGTAGTATCGGCTCTTTGTAAGCGCTCAGACACCATATCTTGGACTAATTGATCGGGAACTAGCTGACCGCTATCCACAAAACTTTGAGCTTTCAGCCCCAGAGGTGACTGTTCTTTGATTGCTTCTCGGAGAATGTCACCTGTAGAAATATGAGAAACTCCCCAATGTTCAGCTAAAGTTTTAGCTTGGGTTCCCTTACCGGCTCCGGGTGGTCCTAAAAAAATGATTCGGGTCACTATTGTTTCACCATCCCCTCATAACGTTGAGAAATAACGTAGGTTTGGATTTGTTTAGCTGTATCAATAGCAACACCTACCAGAATTAACAAAGATGTAGCACCCAAACCCTGGAAAGTAGGTACTCCCAATGCTCTTTCCACCACGGTAGGAATAATCGCAACCAATCCCAAAAAGCCAGCACCCAAAAAGGTAAGTCGATTCAAAACTCGTTCTAAATATTCGCTGGTTGCTTTACCAGGACGAATTCCGGGAATCGAAGAACCCATTTTCTTCAAGTTTTGAGCGATATCAACTGGGTTAACAATCAAGGAAGAATAGAAGTAGCTAAAGAAAATAATTGAAAACAGGTAGATTAGCGCGTAAGCCCACCAACCAGAACCACCAGGATTCAGATAAGTGGCTGTAAACTCAGCTATTCGGGGATTTTGAGTAAATTGACCAATTAAAAGGGGTAAACTTAATATTGCAGTAGCAAAAATAATTGGCATTACTCCACCCTGATTGAGCCGCAAAGGTAAAAAGCTACGTTGTTCTGCGAGAACCCTTCTCCCGACTTGTCGTCTAGCAGAAATAATGGGAATCCGACGCATACCTTCTTGAACAAAAACAATACCAACAATTGTTGCCAAAAAAAGCAGTAATAATACAACTACTTGACCGACTGCTTGACGACCTCCGACTTGAGCGAAACTGATGGTACTGCTCAAAGTTGTAGGTAGAGAAGAGACAATATTGAGGAAAATCAGTAAGGATGCTCCATTACCAATTCCTCGCTCTGTAATCACTTCCGATGCCCACATCACGAACATCGAACCAGCCACAAGAGCTAAAGCAGTTTCAAATACAAAAACCGGACCAAAGCTGATTGCAAAGTCTTTGAGCCAAACTGCCGAAATAAATATACTTTGAACAATTGCCCAACCCAAAGCTACATATCGGGTAATTTGAGAAATCTTGCGTCTTCCAGCTTCTCCTTCGTCTTTCTGTAATTTTTCTAAAGCTGGTATCGCAGCGGTGAGTAGTTGGATGATAATCGAAGCATTAATAAACGGTAAAATACCAAGAGTGAAAACTCCCAACGCCGAGAATCCACCACCAGAGAAAATATCTAAAATTCCTGCTAAGCCATTACCTCCTTGCATAGCAGCACTAAATCGCACCCGATCTATCCCTGGAATAGGTATGTAAATACCCAAACGAATCAAAAGTAAAATACCGATGGTGACAAACAGCCGACCTCTCAAACCTGCTGCTTGCGCCATCTGCATAAAAGTTTCTTGAGCAGTTGGAGCCCTATCTCGACTTATCATAATCACGATTTACCGATGAATGTTAACCAGGCAGCGCGGGCTGCATGAGATTGCATTTTTTAGTGCGCTATTTTGATGTAATGGCTCACTTATACAACTTCACAGCTACCACCAGCTGCCTCAATTTTGCTACGAGCCGTCTCCGTAAAAGCTGCGGCTTGTACTTTCAGAGCAACGTTTAATTCTCCATCTCCGAGAATTTTTAATGGTCCTTGTACGGCAGTGAGAATACCATTCTCTCGTAATAAAGTGACATTAACTTCTGTATTTGCTGGGAGTGAAGACAACCTCTCTACATTAATCGTAGTGTATTTTTTACGATTAACGACGGGAAAACCTTTAAGTTTGGGTATCCGACGATAAAGGGGCTGTTGACCACCTTCAAAACCGGGTCTGGTTCCGCTACCGGAACGAGATTTTTGACCACGCATACCGAAACCGCAGCTAGCACCTTGACCGGCTGAAATCCCGCGTCCGACACGTCGGCGACGTTTCTTAGAACCCTCTTGAGGGCGAACATCCTGTAGTCTCATTTTGGTTACTTATATTTTTTTGTACACGATTGCTCGCAATTACCACTTTACTGGGCGTAAAGCTTTTCAATACTGACATCTCTACTTTCGGCAACTTCATTGAAGTTTCGCAATACTGCAAGAGCATTCATTGCGGCTCTAGCATTATTCAGAGGGTTGTTAGAGCCGAGTTGTTTTGCTAAAACGTTACGAACTCCTGCCAATTCCAGTACGGTACGTACTGCACCACCAGCAATTACACCAGTACCGGGTGATGCTGGTCGCATGATCACTTTAGCTCCGCCACCAACACCATTGGTTGGATGAGGAATCGAGTTTGATTTGGTAATAGGAATTTCTACCAAATGTTTTTTACCATCAGCGACACCTTTTTTTACGGCTCCGATGACATCACTGGCTTTACCTACTCCCACTCCCACTTGACCGCGTTCGTTACCGACGACTACAATTGCTCGGAAGCTGAGTTTTTTACCTCCTTTGACAACCTTGCTTACCCGTCGGATTTGAATTACGCGCTCTTGCCAGTTTGTTTCTTCTTTTTTAGCTCGGCTCGTTTTACGACGATTGTTTGCCATGTTTGAATGCTCTGTTGATTTTACTTGTCATTTGGCTTTAGAAACTTAAACCAGCTTCTCGCGCAGCATCAGCTAATGCTTTGATACGTCCATGATAAAGGTTGCCTCCACGGTCAAATACGACTTGAGTAATGCCTTTTTCTAACGCTCGTGCAGCTAATGTCTTACCAACTTCAGTTGAAGCTGCTTGATTAGAACCAGAAGTCAATTTAGATTTTAATTCCGGCTCTACGGTTGATGCTGTAGCTAAAGTTTGGTGCAATGTATCATCTATTACTTGAGCATAAATATGCTCGTTGGAACGATATACTGCTAACCGAGGACGCTCGGAAGAGCCAAATACTTTGCCTCTGATGCGTCGATGACGACGCTGTTTTGATTGTTGACGGGTAGTTTTCATAATTTATTTTTTACCACCTTTACCAGCTTTACCAGCTTTACGTCTGACAATTTCGTTGTCATAACGAATACCTTTACCTTTGTAAGGTTCTGGTGGACGAACCGCACGAATTCGAGCGGCTGTATTGCCAACCACTTCCTTGTCGTAACCGCTAACAACTATCGCAACGCCTTTTTCTTCAATCGCAAATTGAACTCCTTCCGGTGGAGCAATTTCTACAGGATGACTATATCCAACGTTGAGAACTAAATCACGACCTTTGACTTGCGCTCGATAACCAACACCTTGCAGTTTCAATTGACGCTGAAATCCTTTTGAAACTCCTTCAACCATGTTGGAAACCAAAGTACGACTTAAGCCGTGCATTTGTCGTGCCACTCTGGAATCATCTTGACGGGATACGGTTAAAGTCTCTCCTTCTTGGGAAAGGCTGACTTGAGTTGGAAGTTCCCGTGAGAGTTCGCCTTTTGGACCTTTTACAGATACTTTGGCTCCGTTAATTGTCACTTGTACCTTACTCGGTACTGTTATTGGCTGTTTACCAATTCTAGACATGGTTTTTTGTCCTTAAATATGCCAATTTTAGATTTTTAATTTTGGATTTGGGATTGAGGAAATTATAACCACTACTAACTTGAAGACGAGTTTTACTTGGCAAATTTCTTAGTAGGAATCTAGAAAAATCTAAAATCTAAAATCCAAAATTCCTTAACTACCAAACGTAGCAAAGTACTTCACCACCTAAATTTTTCTGACGTGCTTCTCGGTCGGTCATGATACCGGAGGATGTAGATATTATGGCAATACCAATACCGCCTAATACTCTTGGTAAGTCTTTTTTGTTGGAATATACTCGCAAACCAGGTCTGCTGACTCGCTTGAGGGCAGTTATTACTGGTTGGCGATTTTTCCCTTTATATTTCAAAGAGATTACCAAATGACTCTCAATTCCTTCTCCGGCTGTTTCAAAATCATTGATAAAGCCTTCTTCCCGCAATACTTTAGCTATATTTTGGCTCATTTTGGCTGCTGGCACTTGTGTTGTTTGATGCCTAGCCAAATTGGCGTTGCGGATGCGCGTGAGCATATCTGCAATTGTGTCGTTTGCCGCCATCGTTTCCTCTATTTAGATGAACTTATTGCTCCCGAAAGGGCATTCCCATTTCTTTTAGTAAAGCACGACCTTCTTCATCATTCTTAGCTGTGGTAATGATGGAGATGTCCATACCGCGAATTTGGTCTACTTGGTCGTATTCGACCTCTGGAAAAATTAATTGTTCTCTAACTCCTAGAGTATAATTTCCCCGACCATCAAAGCTTTTGGCACTGACTCCGCGAAAGTCGCGAATTCTAGGTAATGACAGGTTAATCAAACGGTCGAGAAAGTTGTACATCTTATCGTTTCTAAGAGTTACCATTACGCCTACAGGCATACCTTCTCGAATTTTGAATCCGGCGATCGCCTTTTTCGCTCGCGTAACCACTGGTTTTTGACCAGTAATCAATGCGATTTCTTTTAAAGATGCTTCTAATGCTTTGGCATTTTGAGAAGCTTCCCCCAATCCTCGGTTAACACTTACTTTTAGAACTTTCGGTACCTGATGGATATTTGAATATTCAAATTGTTTCATCAGATTGGGGACAATTGTCTCCAGATATCTACTTTTTAATCCTACTGCCATTTTTTTTCTCCTAATCCCTGGGCTTGGTCAGGGAAATACAAGTTATGAGTTATGAGTTATGAGTTATGAGTTATAAAGCTCCTAATTCTTAACTATTTATCAATGAGTTATTAAGGATTTAAAATGATTAAATTCCTAACTCCTCACTCTTAACTGCTAACTATTTATCGATGATTTCCCCAGTTTTCTTTAACATTCGCACTTTTTTACCTTCTTGGGTAAAGGTATAACAGACGCGAGAAGCGACGTTTTCCTTGGTGGAATAAAGCATAACATTGGAACTATGAATCGGAAATTCCTGAGTAACAATTTTACCCGATTCACCTTCTTGTTGAGGCTTGACGTGCTTAGTTTTGATGTTTACACCCTTAACAATAACTGCACTCTTTTTAGTCATTGTCTCGACAATTTCACCGACTTTGCCTTTGTCTTTTCCAGAAATTACTTGAACAGTATCTCCAGTTTTGACGTGCATTTTGTGAAATTTAGGCTTCACATTTTTTTTAATTGACATTACAGTACCTCCGGTGCCAGAGAAACTATTTTGGTAAAGTTTTTATCGCGTAATTCCCGTGCTACCGGACCAAATACCCGTGTACCTCTGGGATTTCCGTCTTTGTTAATTATGACTGCGGCGTTATCATCAAAACGGATGGTCATGCCGCTGTCACGGTTTACGCCTTTTTTGGTACGAACTATTACAGCCTCTACCACATCAGACTTTTTCACAGCCATGTTCGGTTGAGCATCTTTGACGACAGCAATAATGCGATCGCCAATACTGCCGTAGCTTCGGTTCCCGGCACCCAGAACACGGATGCACATCAATTTACGCGCACCGCTGTTATCAGCAACATTTAGGTAAGACTGGGCTTGTATCACAATTTATCTCCATTGTAAAGTTGTTGGCGATGTAACAACTGCTTGTTATCAGTTATTCCTACTGTTGAGGATTTCTTTAACTTGCCAGCGCTTAGTTTTGCTTAAGGGTCTGGTTTCCTGGATCCGGACGCGATCGCCTTCTTTGCAGTTATTTTCTTCGTCGTGAACTTTGTAGCGTTTGGTTGTAACTACAATTTTGCCGTATTTTTGGTGACTATCACGACTTTCTACGGCGACTACGACGGTTTTTTGCATTTTATCGCTGACTACTAAGCCAACTCTTTCTTTTATAGCCATTAGTTGTTAGTTGTTGGTTGTTAGTTGTTGGTTGTTAGTTATTGGTTGTTGGTTATTGGTTGCTGGTTGTAGGTTGTTAATTGACTAACCACTACCTACTATCTACTAACCACTACCTACTAACTATTATTAGCCCGTTTACGTTCTCCTTCGACTGTGAGCAATTGAGCTAAACGGTGACGAGCGTGTTTAAATTTTGCGGGCTTTTCTAACTGTTTAGTGGCTTGTTGTAAGCGCAGATCGAATAACTGTTTTTTAGTGGCAATAATTTCTTGCACTAATTGCTCGTCGCTCAAATCTCTAACTTCTGAAATTTTAGGAAAAGGCATAATTTATGCTTTTGGTTCTTGTTCGGCACGGGAAATAAATTTAGTTTTTATTGGTAGCTTGTGTGAAGCTAAACGCATAGCTTCGCGAGCAATTTCTTCAGCTACACCAGCAATTTCAAATAAAATTCTTCCTGGCTTAACTACAGCTACCCAATATTCGGGATTACCTTTACCAGAACCCATTCGGGTTTCTGCGGGACGCATTGTCACGGGTTTATCTGGGAATACTCGAATCCAGATTTTTCCACCCCTACGAATGTAACGAGTCATCGCTCGACGGGAGGCTTCGATTTGACGAGATGTAATCCAAGATGGTTCTTGAGCCTGGAGAGCAAAATCACCAAAGTTGAGACTACTACCTCGTGTGGCTAATCCTGTCATCCGTCCGCGATGTTGCTTACGGAATTTAGTTCTTTTAGGACTTAACATTGTTTTGTTGGTTGTTGGCTGCTATTTAGTTGTTGGTGGTTAATGGTTAGTTGTTGGTGGTTAATGGTTAGTTGTTGGTTGATAACTGTCCACTGTCAACTGTCAACTGTCAACTGTCCACTAACCACTAATTTTCGTTTGAACGGTCTTCAAAAGAAGGACGACGACGTTGTTGTTGACGACGACGGGGTTCGCGTTCGTTTCTAGGGTTAGAAGTTGATGATTCTTCTTCTCCGGGGATAATTTCTCCTTTGAAGACCCAAACCTTGATACCGAGGATACCGTAAATGGTTTTTGCGGTAACGTAGGCGTAATCGATGTTAGCACGTAAGGTGTGTAGGGGAACTCGACCTTCACGAGTCCACTCTGTACGGGCAATTTCTGCACCGTTTAAGCGTCCACTGACTTGGATTTTGATTCCTTGGACACCGGCACGTTGCGCTCTTTGAATTGCTTGACGTACCACTCGTCTAAAAGAAACTCGGCGTTCAAGCTGTTGGGCTATGTATTCGCCAATTAAAAAAGCATCAGCGTCAACACGCTCTACTTCAACGACATTGATCCGAATTTGACGATTACCACCTAAGACTTGTTGTAGTCCGAGACGTAATGCTTCAATTCCTTGTCCGCCTCTACCTACTACTACACCAGGTCTAGCTGTGGATACTTCTAAATCAATCTGGTCTGCTTTGCGCTCAATTTTGACTTCGGAAATACCGGCATTATTTTGAGCGCTTCTACCCAACTTACTATCTATATACTGGCGAAGTTTATAGTCTTCTTGAAGTAGTTCTGGATATCGAGAAGGGTCTGCGAACCAACGAGATTGATGGTCTTTTGTAATTCCAAGGCGAAATCCAATTGGATTAATCTTTTGTCCCACTTATGATCTCCTCTAAAATATATTCGCACTCTTTTTAAATTGTTTCTGAGTGCTTGCTTACACCGCGTCCGGGTCAGCAGACACGGCAACGGTTATATGGCAGGTGGGTTTGCGAATTTGATAAGCACGACCCTGCGCTCTAGGCTGATAGCGCTTGAATACTGGACCTTGATCGGCGAATGCTGTGGAAACTATTAAAGATGCCCGGTCTAATCCCTCATTGTGTTCGGCATTAGCTGCCGCACTTCTGAGAACTTTTAATACTGGGTCGCAGGCTCTGTAAGGCATGAATTCTAAGATTATCAATGCTTCCCGATAGGAGCGTCCCCTAATTTGGTCAAGTACGCGGCGTACTTTAAAGGGAGACATACGTATATATCGAGCAATCGCTTTTACTTCTTTAGTATCAGTAGCCATAATAAATTTCACCGAGTTGCTAACTGCATGATGCTATTAGCGTCTCTGGTTATCTACCTCCTTTTCTATCTTTAGAGTGACCTCTAAAAGTGCGGGTAGGAGCAAATTCTCCTAATTTATGACCCACCATTTGGTCGCTGACAAAAACTGGAACGTGCTGTTTTCCGTTGTGAACGGCAATTGTGTGACCAACCATCATAGGTAAAATGGTGGAAGCTCTCGACCAAGTTTTGATAACTTCTTTTTTATTGGTTTCGTTGAGCTTATCGATTTTTTTCAGTAAATGATCCGCAACAAAAGGACCTTTTTTAAGAGAACGACCCATAAGACAATCAATTTTGGATTTTAGATTTTAGATTTTGGATTACAATCTTGAATTTCAGATTTGAAGATTTTAGATTTAGTTTGACAATAATTTTTTTAAAGGGAGCAAGATACTTCCACTAAAAAATAAATTGCTCTCAACAAATTTTATGTTTCAATCCAAAATCCCAAATCTCAAATCCAAAATTCTATGACTGACGACCACCGCGACCGCGCTTGGAAGCTTTACGACGACGACGGACAATCAATTTACTACTTGCTTTCTTGGGCTTACGGGTTTTCTTACCCAAAGTCGGTTTACCCCAAGGAGTCACAGGACCCGATCTACCAATTGGAGCGCGTCCTTCACCACCACCGTGGGGGTGGTCACAAGGGTTCATTACACTTCCTCGAACCTTGGGACGACGACCTTTCCAACGGTTACGACCTGCTTTACCCAAGCTTTGGTTTCTGGCTTCAATGTTGCCTACTTGTCCGATGGTGGCGTAACATTCACGCCGAATCATGCGGACTTCTCCTGAAGGCAATTTTAAAGTAACGTAGTTACCGTCTTTCGCCATTACTTGAGCGTTTGCACCAGCCGAACGTACTATTTGACCGCCTTTTCCAGCAACCAATTCTACGTTATGAACGCTGGTACCCAAGGGCATATTTGATAAAGGTAAGGCGTTACCATTCTCTATGGGAGAATCTGGACCGGCAATAATTTGAGTACCGACCTTCATTCCGTGGGGTTGCAAGATATAACGCTTTTCGCCGTCTTCATAAACAACGAGTGCAATCCTAGCGTTACGGTTGGGATCGTATTCAATCGCTTCCACAATTGCGGGCATACCCCGCTTATCTCTTTTAAAATCAATAATCCGATAAATACGTTTGTGTCCGCCACCGCGACGGCGACTGGTAATTACACCGCGATTATTTCTACCTTTTGCCCGATGAATATGTTCGGTTAAGGACTTTTCTGGCTTAGATTTGGTAATTTCCGAAAAGTCGGAAGTTTCCGCTTGACGGTTACTAGGGGTGTATGGACGAAAAGTACGAATACCCATAATTTTAAATTTATCTAGAAAGTTTTTTCCGGGAGGAGGGAGGAGAAAGTTATGAGTTAGGAGTTAGGAGTTAGGGGTTATGAGTTAGGAGTTTAATTCCAATTACCCATTACCTATTACCATTACCAATTAATTAAACATCTGGGAATAGAACCTGACGAATTTTGTCTTCATCCCCGGATACTAGGGTGACAGTAGCTCGTTTGTACTGAGGTTTAAACCCGATAAATCTCCCAACCCGCTTTTTTTTCCGAGGTTGTACTGCGGTATTTACTTTTAAAACTTTGACATCAAATAAATTTTCAATTGCTGCTTTTATTTGAGTTTTAGTTGCTTTGGGAACAACTTCAAAAGTATATTTGTTTTGCTCCATCTGGATTGTCGCCTTTTCGGTGAGAATCGGACGACGCACTAGGTCGGGAAGATTACGGGGGTCAAATTTAGGCATTATTATAGACCTCCTGAATTTTATCTAATGCTGATGCGCTAACTACGATTTTGTCTGCGTGCAGCAAATCATAAACGTTAAGTTGGTCGGCTGCAATCAGTTTGAGATTCTCGACGTTACGGGCTGATAAATATATGTTTTCAACACGTTCTGACAAAATCAACAATGTCTTTTGTTCGGGTTGAGAACCCCAACGAGCAATGGCTTGCATCAATTCTTTTGTCTTGGGACGCTGTAACTGTTCGTTGAATTCTTCAACCACAATCATGTCATCGATTCGACTGACAAAGGCTGTCCGTAACGCCAAACGACGTTCTTTACGGTTCATCCTCAAATTATATTCTTTGGGCTTTGGTCCAAAGATGACACCACCACCGCGCCATAGTGGTGAACGAATAGAACCTGCACGGGCGCGTCCTGTGCCTTTTTGCCGCCAGGGTTTGCGCCCTCCTCCTCTAACTTCGGCACGGGTTTTAGTACTAGCGTTCCCTTGGCGAGCATTAGCCATTTGTCGAACCAAGGCTCTATGTACGATGTGAGAAGCAGTTTCTTCCTTGGCAACTTTTAAATCCAAGGTTTTCTGTCCGACATCTTCTCCCTGCCAGTTTTTTACTTGACAATCTACCATTTTTGTATCCTTCTTAAGTTAGTCATTTGCCATTTGTTTTTAGCTATTTATCATTTACTTTGCCGCTTGATTATGAACAGCGGTAAGTTGATAATTTAATTTCAGATTTCGATTTTTTCCTGGATTTTTTACTAGATTTATTTAAATTCTTCAATCCAAAATCTCAAATCTAAAATCTAAAATCGAATGACTATTTCACTTCTTTTGCAGGGAGAATATTAACTAATGCTCCCGATTTTCCAGGAATCGCTCCCCGAATTAACAATAAATTACGTTCGGCATCAACTCGCACTATTTTTAATTTGCGAACGGTAACGCGCTTACCTCCCAAACGTCCAGCCATCCGTTTACCGGGATAAACACGACCGGGAGTAGTACCAGCACCGATGGAACCTGGTTCTCTATGGTTTTTTGAACCGTGGGACATCGGACCTCGACTGAAGTTATTGCGCTTTTGGTTTCCAGCGAAACCACGACCGATACTTGTGCCGACTACATCTACTAATTGACCTGCATCAAAAATATCAGCACTAATTTGCTGACCCAAAGAATAATCATCCGTGCTTTCGGCGCGGTATTCTTCTAGGTGCCGCAAAGGTGGGGCAGAAGCTTTTGCTAAATGCCCCAGCATTGGCTTATTTAATGCTTTTGGTTTTACTTCACCATATGCTAATTGAATGGCGGAGTAACCGTCGGTCTGCTTTGTTTTGATTTGGGTTACAGTACATGGTCCGGCTTGAACGACTGTAACGGGAATTGCTGCTCCCGTATCGTCAAAAACCTGAGTCATACCCACTTTGGTGCCGAGAATACCTACAGACACAGTTACAAGTCTCCTTTTTATCAGTTTTCCGTTTTATTTCGGAACTTTAGGATTTTGGAGTTTCTTTCTCAAGAAACTACCCGCCTTATCATCAAAAAACCTCAGAAGTCAGGAATAGTTCAGGTTAAACTAATCCAACTTCAATCACGGGTTTTTTGTTGTTTCACCGCCAATCAACTAGAAATGTTGATTTATTGGCGCAGCTTAAAATACTTTCCTCTAAGGAAAGATTAAAGAATTAAATGCAATGCTTGATAGCTTTGCGATTTGTGCAACAATGCCTTATTTAGACAATTGCTTTGGCACTTTTACTCTTTCACTTCGGTGGACTTAAGCGGCTAATCCCGCTCAGTATCCTTTGTTCAAAGGCTGACATACTCACGTTATCAACATACTAGGCTGTCAGCATTGTAAGTCTTAAACGATTGTTCCAGATCAGATTTTAGACTTTTTGTACTAAGGCTGAAGAAACAAATTATCTTATTTCCCAGTACTGCGAACAAATCCATCCCTCAAGCGTATTAAGTCTACCTCAAGGCTTCTTAATTTACCACTCTTTAATCGCTTTTGACTAATTTGTTTGGATATTTATTTGAATAAATCGTCCGTAAATAGTCTTGGGCAATAATTTTACGAATAATACGAATAATTTTACTTAGAGACGGGCTATTGTTTTGAATTTGGTCACAAATTAATAGTATAAGTTATTTATTTTATTTTGTCCAGATTCTTTTTAGAGAGATGGGAGGGGAAGAAATTAGCCGTTACGAATAGAAAACTCTTAACTGGTCGCTAATTAACTGTTAACGGATAACTTTTAAATAATAATAGAATTATCGAAGTGGTATTTGAAAAAGTTTTATGGCATTACTTACTAACGGTGGCGGTTTCATTCGTAAGTTGGAAAAATTTGGCGCTCTTGCAGTGTATGTACCTCTAGAAGGTGGTTTTGAAGGTCGGTATCGTCGGCGATTGCGTGCTAAGGGGTACAATGCTTTGTGTATCAGCGGCAAGGGGATTGGTGATATAGCAGCTTATTTAACTGGAGTTCACGGTGTGAGACCTCCACATCTTGGTAAAAAAAGTACCAGTAGCGGAGCTGCGGTAGGTTATGTATATTACTTACCGCCAATGATTAGTACTCAATTAGAACATTTGCCGCCAAAATCCAAAGGATTAGTATTGTGGATTATTGACGGACATACTCTTGATGATCAAGAGGTAGAATATTTGGCAAATTTACCTAAAATCGAGCCAAGAGTAAAAGTTGTAATTGAAAGAGGTGGCGATCGCACTTTCCGTTTTATGCCTTTAGAGGAAAGTTTGGCTATAGCTAGTTAGGAGTTGGGAGTTGGGAGTTGGGAGTTGGGAGTTAGGAGTTAGGAGTTAGGAGTTGGGAGTTAGGAGTTGGGAGTTAGTGCGTTAGCGAAGCGTGTCCGCAAGGACATACGTCTCGCTCGCTATTTCCCCCTCTCCCGATGTTTTTTTGTAATTTAGGTGAAAGATTATTGCGAAAGTAACGGACAATTAGCTGAAAAAATCGTCATACTTAAAGAGGGAGATTATAACTACTACTCCCTGTAGTTCGAGGCGTGAAGTTAAAAAAGCAGATATGAAACGTAATAAGTATTACAGTAGTAGGTCAACTAATACCTCTCCTAAAAGCTCTAATTTTGGCTCCTCAGTATTTAATTTCACAACTATTGCCATTCTGGGGGGCATATTTATTCTAGGTATTGGTATTGGTATCGCTTTTAGTTCTACAGCGACTTTCTCACCGGCGAATGTTGCTTCTCGTGATTACATTGATCAAAAAGCACCAAATCCAGAGATTTGCGTGCAGTATGGAGCCAGTGCGATGGTGATGGATGCGAGATTATTTGTAACTCTAAACCCGTTTAATGTTTACGTTGGTCAACCTAGTATGCGCCCTGGATGCGTTTTGCGTCAAAGTAACTGGGAAATTTTAAGACAAAAAAATCTAGTAACATCAGACCAAATAAGAGATTGCAAAAATCGTTTAAATACTTTTGGCTTTACGGGTAGATTAGATAGTAAAGAGCTTAATGTTAGCTGTATATATCAAAATGATGCGGCGAAAAACTTCTTTAGTACAGAAGAAGGAGCTATAAATTTACCTGGAGAAACGGAACGATTCTAGAAAGTTATTGTTAACATAAGTATTGCTGCTAAAAGCAAGACTTGAAATAGGGACGCAATATAGAATTATTGCGTCCCTATCTGTTTATAGTCACATAAATCAACGTAAATTCGACGAATAGCTTCAGAAGTAGGGTTTTTAAGATAAATGTGGGTTGTAACAGAAAATGATCATAAAAACCCGACGAATTACCCCACGAATAATCGAGGTTTTACAGCTTCATGATCATAATCGCCGAATCGAAGCAATGAACATGGAACTCATGTTAAATCAAATTATTGATTGGGGAAAGGTTGTCCAAATTCAATTATTCCAGACTCTGGTGTATTAATTACTGGAGAATTATATGGTGGTGCTGGGAAAAGTGATGGAGGATTACCGAAATTTCCTGACGGTGAAGGGAATGTTGCTGGTGGGAGAACTGGATTTTGGATTTGTGGGAATAGGTTGTTGTTTGTAATCGGTGGTACGGTGACAGTCGGTTGCTGTAAATATCCGCTGCTTCCATTGTTAACAGACGGTAATGTTAAGGGTGTAGCAAAAACAGGTTGTGTATTTACACTTGGTATGTTTTGTGAAGGATTATACATACCAGGTGGAAGATTGCCTGGTGGTTGTGGAGGTGGGAGAATTCCTGGTGATTGTGGAGAGAAAGCACCTGGTGGTAAATCACCTCCGACTGATAAATTACCTGGGGGTAAAAAATTGTCATTACCAGCAATAAAAGGACGAAGCACCCAACGGGTAGGATTTTGTGAAAGGGGTTGTAATTGTACTTGAGTGCGGCCAAAAAAGGCTCCCGGTGCTAAATCCAGGACAATACGTGTTACATCTTCGTTTAGCTGAGAAACGCGAATTTTCTGGACTGCTCCATTGTAATTTTGTTCGGTAGGAACGTAACCTAATCTGGTGTTAGGTATATCTACGACTAAGCGAGGAGGTTGAGACAAGTAAAAATACTGTGGGCGAGATGGTGCTGAGAGAGAAATTTCTAACTGCGAACCTAGGGGAGAAAATCGCCAATCTTCTAGTTTTCCTGTTGGTGCGGCAATACTGCTATTAGTATCAAAAGCAACTGCTGCATATAAGCTAAACAAGCTAACACGAATTAATCTCTTACACCAAGAGACAAATTGCCTGTTCTTAAATTGCTTATCCATTATTTTTACCCCTTGTAGGTTAAGCCACTTTTGGCTGCTTAATTCCTAATAGTGTAATACAACATTGACAAAATTCATCAGGAATTAAAATCAAAAAAAACTCTGCGTTTCTTTGCGTATACCTTGCATTCCTCTGGGTTTCAAAATGCGATGATTTTTGATCAAAACCCGATTTCTCGGTCTATACAAAACTAGTATTAACCTTAACAGTAATAAAATTCAGCAAAATAAACTTTAAAATCAACTTCCTCAACAACGAATCTTCATTGTTTTCTCAAGATATTTCAGGGAATTCCTCGATGAAATTAAGGAACTTAAAAGTTACTTTTTTAACAACAATCATTAAATAATAAACTTGTATGGTAGCTACAGTTCTCAATCCTGGTGATATTGCAATTGTTGGATATATCACCAATGGTTCTCCCGATTCCTTTTCTTTTGTTCCCTTAGTTGATTTAGATGCGGGTACTGAAATCTACTTTACCGATAATGGTTGGAATGGTTCTAGTTTTAGAACTGGGGAGGGAGTAGTTAAATTTACTGTACTTAACAATATTACTGCTGGTACAGTTATTAATAGGGTAGATTCATCAAGTAATTTTACTTGGAATAATGTTTCTGGAAGTTTAGATTTAAATGCTTCTGGAGATCAAATAGCAGCATTTCAATCTACCAATACGTTAAACCCACTCAATTCGGATTTTACAGCTATTTATCAAGTTGATAATACTAGTACTTTTGAAGACGCGACAACTTCCAATACTGGTAGTGTAATTACTGGATTATCCCAACAGGGAAATACAGCAGTTTTGCTTAATAACACGGCAACATATGCTGCTTTTGATTTCAATACTATACCTAATGGTACACGGGAAGAATGGTTAGCAGCGATTAAGAATCCTGAAAACTGGACTTTTTCAAGTACTGGAACCAGTTTACCAACAGGAAGCATTCAAGTTGTCGCTGAAATAAATAATAGCTTAGTTGTTACCAATACAAATGACAGTGGTCAAGGTTCTTTACGACAAGCAATTCAAAACGCTAACAATCTTGCAGGTGCAAATACAATTACCTTTGATGCTAGTTTAAACGGACAAACTATTACTCTGACTAGCGGTGAATTACTCATAACAGATGCTATTACTATTGAAGGTAATGGTGCGAATCAACTTACTATTAGCGGTAATAATGCATCTCGTATATTCAAAATCGATGATAGCAACGGTAGTAATAAAATTAATGTCACTATCGAAGGTTTAACTATTACAGGTGGAAAAGTCCTAGTTGGGAATGATTCTACTGATGATGGTGCAGGTATTTGGAACCGAGAAAACCTTACCCTGAGAAATGTTGTAATTCGTGATAACCAGGCTGCTGATGATGGTGGTGGTATTCGCAACGACGGCACTATAGCTATTATTAATAGTACGATTGCCAATAACACTTCAATCGGGACGAGTAATACCAGTGGTGGTGGTGGACTGATCAACACGATTGGAGCTTCAGCAACGATTGTAAATAGTACTTTTAGCGGTAACACAGCTAAAAATGGTGGAGCGATTCGTAACGATGATACTCTCAGTTTAATCAACAGTACCCTTAGTGGTAATACTGCATCTGAAAGTGGTGGTGGATTAGTTAATACAGTTAATCCGACTAATCCTTTTAATCGAGCATCAGGTGGTAAATCAACGATTAGCAATAGTACTATCACCAAAAATACAGCTGGTTCTCAACTGGGAGGGGGTATTGCTAACGTTGGTATTTTAACAGTAAGTAACAGTATTATTGCTGATAATATTGGTCATGATGACATAAAAAATGTATTTAATGCTAATGGCTTAACTTTTACTGGTATTAATAATAGCAATGGTAATAATTTAATTGGTAACGGTAATGGTCTAAGCGGCTTCATTAGCGGTGATATTATTGGTACAATTAATGCTCCAATCAATCCATTACTCAGTCCTCTACAAGATAATGGTGGTGCTACTCAAACTCATAAACTCTTGAAAGGTAGTCCAGCAATTAATGCAGGTAGTAATACGAACCTAGCCCTAGATATTTTTGATTTAAATGGGGATGGTAATATTACTGAACAAATTCCTTTTGACCAAAGAGGTGTACAATTTCAGCGGATTGTTGATAATACAGTTGATATTGGTGCTTATGAATATGTTAACCAAGCTTCTATAAATGAAATTAATGGAACTTCTGGAAATGATCGACTCAGGGGAAGCGCAGAAGATGACATTATTGATGGAGGAGAGGGAAATGATTTTCTGTTCGGATTTGCTGGTGATGATACTTTAATTGGTGGAGATGGAAACGATAATCTCTACGGTGGAGCAGGTAATGACTCGATTGATGGTGGAGATGGTTTTGACACCTTACGAGAAACAGCAGATACCGATTTTACCCTTACCAATAGTCAACTTCAAAGTGCTGCTACAGGTACAGATACTTTTACTAATATTGAACGAGTGGTTTTAAATGGTGGAGATACAGCTAATATAATCAATGCTTCTAATTACGGTGGAAGTGCTTTCCTTTATGGAAGAGGTGGAAACGACACTTTAATTGGTGGAATTGGAAACGATAATCTCTACGGTGGAGCAGGTAATGACTCGATTGATGGTGGAGATGGTTTTGACACCTTACGAGAAACAGCAGATACCGATTTTACCCTTACTGATGGTACTCTTCAAAGTGCTGCTACAGGTACAGATACTTTTACTAATATTGAACGAGTCATTTTAACTGGTGGAAATGGAGATAATCAAATTGATGCTTCTGGTTACAGTGGAATTGCTTTCCTTTATGGAAGAGGTGGAAACGACACTTTAATTGGTGGAATTGGAAACGATAATCTCTACGGTGGAGCAGGTGATGACTCGATTGATGGGGGAGATGGTACTGATTCCCTACGAGAAACAGCAGATACCGATTTTACCCTTACTGATGGTACTCTTCAAAGTGCTGCTACAGGTACAGATACTTTTACTAATATTGAACGAGTCATTTTAACTGGTGGAAATGGAGATAATCAAATTGATGCTTCTGGTTACAGTGGAATTGCTTTCCTTTATGGTGGTGAAGGTAATGATACTTTAATTGGTGGAGATGGAAACGATAATCTGTATGGTGGTGAAGGGAATGATACTTTAATTGGTGGTGCTGGGAATAATAGACTTTATGGTGGGGGTGGTAATAATACTTTCGTTATTAGTGCGGTTCCAGGTAGAGATATCATCTATGATTTTAAAGATGGTGTTGATGTTATCGCTTTATCTGATGGTTTGGATTACGACAATTTGATTATCAGAACAAGCGGAAACAATACTAATATTTTTCAAGGTAATCAAGTTTTAGCTACTTTGATTGGTGTTGAGAGAAATTTAATTGATGGAAACGATTTTATCGTGTTCAATGGCGGTAACTCTAACAATATTCCTGCTTAACTAGCAGCTATTCAAGAATATTAATTTCTAAACAGCAAGTCAGTGTTGTTCGTTAAATCTGGAGACGTAGCAATGCTACGTCTCTACAAGTATATGGGTGTTTGACAAAAGGTATTTATAACCATTGTCCCCCACGAAAACGCCAACGCACGAAAAGAATTCGCATTATACTTTGAGAAGTAATAAAAACTGCCAACCAAACCGTAGTGTAGTGTAAGAAAACCCAAAATAAAGGTAATTCTTCTTTGGGTATAGGTGTTGGTAAGAATCCGATAAATTTTACCCCACAAACTATAAATATAAATTCCCAAATACCAGCTAATAATTGGAAAAGTGCGGGCCAATCTCTATCCCAACGATACTTTTGAATTTGGTCGTATAATATATCCCAAGCTAAACCAAAAATCGCCACATAAAAAAGTATCCAAAAATAAACATTACTTTGCGGTGAACCAATCAAACCCATCGCAAATGGTAAGCTAACTAATACACCTACAGTTAATAGTAATAGTAAACGAGTTTGCCAACGACCGAATAAAGTTGGAGTCATACAATTTTGGATTTTAGATTTTGGATTGACAGTTGATGGTTGATAAAATGTATTACACCTTTAACCTTTAACCTTTAACCTTTGACCTTTTTATGAAGTTAAGGGATAATATTTGCTAGAATTAAAATGCGCCATGGATTCCCAATTAATTACGTCTTCTAATAAGGTTTGATAACCTAACGTATTGGGATGAAGACCATCACTGCTTAAACGCTTGATTCTCCAAGTTTCAGGATGCTCCATCCATTTGTCGAATATATCTAAATAAGGTATTCCTTGTTTTCGACAAACTTGTTTGGTTGCTTCTTTGTAACGGTGTTGGTCATCACGATTGTAGTACAAGCAGTTCATAAAAGGCATTTTCCCTTCATCTACTGGTACCATTCCTACAAATAATACAGGACACAGTTTTTGAGCTTGTTGCAATAATAAAGCTAGTTGCTCTTCAAAGCTCGTAAATTCTGTGTAATTTTTACCGTCGGGACGACCTACTCGCGCAGAATCGTTTACTCCGACTGATAATATAATTATGTCAGGAACCCGGTTTCGTAACTCTCCCCGATGACGAAATTCAACTTCTAGTCTTTTTGCTACTTGTCCAATGCGATCGCCGCGTACACCTAAATTATACAAAACGTGTCCTGGACTTTCGGGTAACATCCAAGTTCGTCGCAATCTTTCAACCCAACCACCTCCGTCGGGATCTCCAAATCCGTAAACTAAACTGTCCCCTAGCGCGACAATTTTCAAAGGTTGAGTGCTATTTGGTGCTAAAGATAGCTGCATTGAAGGAGCTACAAATGTTTGCATCTGAAAAGACTATATTTTATATCTTTAAAAGATTCTATACATTTCTACACCATTTCAGAATACTTTATTTATGTAATTGCCAAGAAATTATAAATTTTTGTAATTTTTGTAAAGATAATGACTTTTTTGTTTTAAGTTTGTGTAAATCACACTAAGTATTTGTCTTGAGTATCTGTAATAATATTGTCGAAAATAAATTTAAAAATCAGTTGAGTGAAACTAAAATAATAACTTAAACAATAACCCAACCTTTTTAATTTGAAATTATAAATTAAAAACTATAAATTTAAAATTATAAATTTCAACTAAATTTAATTGGAATTTATAGAAAAAATGTACTGATAATACTTACATTGTCAAGTCTATTAAAATAGGATAAAAAATAGAATAAAAAAGGCTCGATGGGTCAATCGAACCTTAAAAACGTCTTAAGTGGGATGTCAAGTGATTTCGTTGATTATTATCTCCATAAGCAACAGTAATGTTCAAGTAAAATGGGTTACATTTGGTTTTTTAATAAACAATTATCTATTGTGATTCATCAGTAATTCTACATTAATTTTGAGATTGTAATCTAACAGACAATCATCAGAAAAAACCGACTTATGAAGCTATTTGTCGAACTCACTTTAAATGGTTCTTCAGTACATAGTATGCTAAAAATAAAAATTAAAAACTTGAAACTCTGACTGTGATGAACCGAAATTAGCTTTATTAATCGGTTTTAAGAATAAATACTATTTTTTATTCCTTCTTCCCTCTTCCCTCTTCCCTCTTCCCTTTTTTGACTATTTTTTTAGCATACTAACTACTGATGAGCCCTTTAAATTAAGGTGATTGATTTGTTACCCACTTCAACCATTGCCCAAAAGAAGAGATCGGATTTAAACGATGGACTCCAGGAGCGCGAGCGATCGCTAATGCATCTACAGCTCGCAATGCAGAATATTGTAAACCAAGAAAGCTATCAACTGCTGCATAAGGTCCTCCTAAAGTAATCGCACCCGCAGCATACATTTTACCTTTATCGTTACGCATTTCTACTAATTCAAAATCATTGGCTACAACTAACCTCGATAAATGATTTAACGGTAAACTATAACGTTCAACTAAATCTTCTAACAACGGACTTGCTTGGACTTTAGCATCTAATCCCGTACCATCAATAATAAAATCTGCATTGAGAGTCATTTGCCCAAAACCCTTTTCTTTGATGTGGGTAACAGTGCGATTTTGACCGTCACGTTCCACACTTTCCACTTCACCGAATTCTATTTTATACCAACCATCGCGCAAACCTTGTTCTGTAATGCGCTGCCAATCATGACGATCTGCGGTGGTGGTACCTCCCCAATCGGCTAATAAACGTTTACGTTCGTCAGGACTGGCTTTTTCTAACATTACCCGTAACTCACCTCCCCAACAAGCCTTGGGCCAGTTAAACGGCTGAAATTCAAAATGATTTTTGACCATCCGCTGGGTTTTACCGAATTTATTACCTTGTGGTTTTGGCGATCGCATTAAGTGCAAAACTGTAATATCGGGATTCTTCTTACGTGCTTCATAAAGCCGCTGAATGATACGAGAAGCGACAATACCACGTCCTCTAATCAATACCTTACCACCTTGACGTTCCAACTGTTCGTAAACGTGATGATGGTCTTCATAAGCATTAACTACAGACTTAAAATCACGATATGTTTCCCGATAAGCTTGTAAATCTGGTAAAAACTGAATTGCTGGATAACCTGTTGCTAAATGTAAAAAACGAGTCACATAAAAAGCATGGTCTCCTCTACCTTTAGAATAAGCTACACAATATCGACCATCATCGGTTTTACGAATCCCCCGAATTCTACCATAACGATATATTTTCTCCCAACCGATACGACGAGCTTCCCTATCTATAGAATCAAAAACATTACCAGCACGGGGAGTATAAGTTTCAGCATAATCCGGTTCAGCAAATACTTTCCATAAATATTTAAACGAATCATTTAACCTTCCCTTACCCAAATCGCGCCAAGCTTCCCGTAAAGCGTAACTTGGCCAACCCCAGATATTATCGGGACAAGAGTCAGAATTAGAACGTAATCTTTCATGTAAAGGTATTTGGGAATTTAGACACAGTAACTTATACCGAGCATATGGTTCGCGATCCAAACCCAAAGCAATAATTTTTTCACTTTTAACACCATACAGCCTGAGTAAATCTACCCAAATAAAACTTCCTAAACCTGCTCCTAAAGTCAAATAATCAGTTTCATCAACACGCAATCCTGTAGCATGAAGTGCTTGTACAGGAACCTTTTCCTCTTGAAAAATTGGTGGGGGAAAACTCGAACCCAAAGGTGTCGCTGCTGATTGTGGAGGTAAAGTAGGGTCTGGTAAATTAGTATTGGGATTAAATTGAATAGTGGAATTAGTCGGGCTAGATGCAAAAATAGGTGTAGGTGTAGATACTGTTAAAGGTGTTGTATTTAAAGTAAAAGAAAGAGTTATTTCATAAGGTCCAATTTTTAAAATATCGCCATTATTGATAATATTGCGAATATGGCGATCGCCATTAACATAAATACCGTTTACACTATTTTGGTCAATTACAATTAATTGCCCTTGTTCCCAATCAATCAAAGCATGATAACGAGAAACTTCACTACTATTAAGTAGCATTCGCGAAACAGGTTTTCCGTTGAGTTGTGTAGGCATTTGAGAGAATTCTCGACCAAAAGCAATTGGTACTCTCAAACTTGGTTGTCGTAGTTCCCCCGTAGCTGGTTCTTCCCAACTTAAATTAATGTGTAAGTTATTCATATATTTTTGTGAATTGATGGTTGATAGTAGTTATTTGATAGTTGATGGTTGTTAAGTAGGTAGCTACGAAAAATTATCGTTAAGATAAAGCAGAGGAAAAAAGATGTTAGTTTGATTTACATTTATTTGTATAGCGTTCTTTTTTGTGCTAATTTACTTAGTTAATGGTTATTATTAACCTTTAACCTCTAACCTTTAACCTGATTTATTGAGTATTATCCGGTGCAACTAAAACACTTATTGCCGCAGCTAAAGAAGTACCGCACCAAGGACAACCAACTTGGATATGTTCGATGGAACATACTTTGTGACAATTAGGACACTGTAACCCATAAGAACCCTTTAAAGGTGCAGTTGATGAAGGTGATTTTGAGGGTATAGCAGGGATTAAAGGTTGATTATTTGTACCTGGTTTAGGTGGTTCCAAAATAGTTGCTGGAAAGCTATTAACTTGGGGAATACTAATATTAATCACTTTCAATTCCATTTGCCCCAAGCAAATAATGCTACCTTCATTTAAAGGTACATCTCCTCGGATTAATTGTTGCCCATCCACCAAAGGAGGATTTTTTTCTCTTAAATTCCGAATATTAAACCGTTGTTTTTGAGGATTAAAAAATATTTCAGCGTGTAAACCCGAAACAGTAGGATGACTCAAGACGATATCGCACCGCAAAGGGTCGCGACCGATACGAACAGTACCAGGGTTTTTACTGGGCTGCTGCGCGTAAATTATCTGAGTTTTTTCTTGACTTGCATCGTGCCACCGTAAAGTTAGTGAATTCATGAATCTAACGCCGCAATAAGCTTCTTACTAAGCAACTTCAACTATTGTCTGTGAGATTCCTAACACGAGCAAGTATAAGTAATCAAGTATGCCAGAAAAAACTTCAAATAAACTTCAAATAAATGACTACAGGTGACTGGAATTACATTAAATTGAGCAATATAGCAATCCTATTTGTATGTATCGAAATCACGGTGTTCAAATCTCCGACTTCTTCAAGAAGTCGGGTATCTAAATTCTCATAACATTTGATATTTTGATATGATGCCGAAATTTGATGACCAATTACAAGTTATTTATGCGACTAATCGTCAACAATGGCGGGAATGGTTGTGTAATAATCATTCAACCTGTTTTGGTGTATGGTTGATTTATTACAAAGTTAAAAGTGGTAAACCAAGTGTTCAATATAGCGAAGCGGTGAAAGAAGCATTATGTTTTGGCTGGATTGACAGTAAAGTTAAATCATTGGATGAACAACGTTATCAGCAGATTTTTACTCCTCGAAAACCGAAAAGTGTTTGGTCAAAATTAAATAAACAATATATCGAAGAACTAATTGAGCAAGGTTTAATGACTCAAGCAGGTCTTGACAAGATCAACGCTGCGAAACAAGATGGTTCGTGGAGTAGATTAGATCAGATTGAGGCATTAATCATTCCAATGGATTTAAAGCAAAGCTTAGAATTAAATCAAATAGCCTACCAGAATTTTGAGCTATTTAGTAACTCATCAAAGAAAAACATTCTTTTTTGGATTGATAGTGCAAAACGTCCAGAAACGAGGTTGAAGAGAATTGAACAAACTGTTAAATCGGCAGCGCAAAACAAAAATCCACTCACGAGATGACCGTATATTCACTTAATAGTATTGTCATATCGGATAATAACACTCAGATAACTGTTTTCTAACATGAATCTAAAGATATATATGTTGCTAAACTTACGAAAGATTTCAGATGATGCAAGCTCAGAGTAAAGTAATCAATGTTGACTAGAAAAATAAATAGAAATAAAAATAGAATTCATGTTGTATAAAGATACTATTCGAGAAAAGCAACTCTTAAAATTGGCAGCCCAGCGTGGGGTTTGCGTGTCGATTTTTCTGCCGACTACACCGTTAACCCAGGATGCTCAAGCCGATCGAATAGTGCTGAAGAACTTGAGTAAAACTGCGATGGAGCAAGCAGAAGCAATTGCTGATAAACGACAAATCCAGGCAATGACTGATTATCTGGAAGATTTACAAGCTGATGATCAATTTTGGCAATTCCAAGCCAACGGTTTGGGAATCTTACTGACACCTGAATCGATCAAAACCTATCGTCTTGCCTACACTGTAGAAGAAGCGGCAGAAGTGAGCGACCGTTTTTATCTCAAACCCTTGATGTCTGCTTTGCAACCAATGGCAGCTTACGTATTGGGAATCTCCCAAAAATCAGTCAAGTTGTATGAATTCACTGCTGCTCAGCAATTAGAACAGTTGGATGTGTCGGACTTACCAGCGGATTTTAGCGAAGTTACCAAACGCACATTGCAACGCGATCGCGCTCCCGCAGGTAAACTCCAAGGAGATGAAGGAGCAGAAATATTGCAACGACAGTTCTTACGGGCTGTTGAATCAGCGGTACGTCCCTTTGTTAGCGGCAGCAATCTGCCTTTGGTTTTGGCAACCACCAAAGAATTCCAAGCTATGTATCAATCCTTGAATAGCTATGATATGCTCGCAGAACAAGGAGTTGATGGTAGTGTAGAAGGTCTACCAGAAGAAGAAATTAGACAAGGAATGCTGACAATTATCAAGACATTACGTCAACAACGTATTGAGCAGTGGATCGAACTTTATTATCAGCGCCAAAATGAATCTAGGGCGATCGCCGACTTGGCAACAATTGCTAAACTAGCTCTACGCGGTCAAATTAGTCATCTTTTAGTGGAATCCGACCAAGTTCAGTATGGCACTCTTTCTGATTTAGGCGAAATTACAATGAGTGATACCCGCAGTGCCGAAACCTACGATTTGATCGATGAAATTGTTGTCCGAGTTCTAGAAAACGGTGGTGAAATTCTAGGTGTGCGTCAAGGAGAAGATGTTGCTGAAGAACTTATGCCTATAGCCGCAATTTTGCGTTGGAGCTAATTTTCAGTCGTATCATATATCATAAGTACTTAAGCAAAATTATTTATATAATTACTACTGAGTTATATTACTGTTCCCTTTTGCCTATTCCCTATTCCCTGCCTAAAAGAAATGTCTAATTAATTTTGCATAGGTACTTATCATGTGTTCTACGCTTCTGAATCTCCAAAAGTTCTTGCTTGAAATCCTCTCTAACCATTGCACCTTGTTGATCTGGATCTGGCAAAAGTGTTTCTAGAGCCTCCATAACAGTTTCTCGAATCAAAGTTTTTAATTCATCGACTGTTAAATCTTTAACTTGCATAATAATTGCTCCAGAGCAATGTAGTTAATTTAGTTTAATCCATAAGTAGTGGTAATTAAATGAAGGGAAAAAGATTACTATAAATCAATGCACTACTTAAGTTTTTGCTGCGTTGGTATCTATAAATAGGAAGACGTAGCACTGCTACGTCTCTACATTAATATTGCGTTAGGAAAATTAAACTGCTGCATTCGTGATACGAAAAGTGTCGGCGTTAACGCCTATCGCAACAGTTTCTTTCTCCGATTCTGGTAATAAACGTTTAACACTTTGGTTGACAAAGCTTTGCAAAAATACGATTTGCTGATTTTGTGTAAATACCTGCTGTAAATTTTGTCGAAATTTCTCTAAATTGAATTCGCTTGCGGAATCTATTGCAATTTCCTGCTGTTGGAAGTACTCAACTAAAGCTAAACCGGCAATTCTAGTTAAATAAGCTGCACTTACACCTTGTACAACTCCACCAGCGACGAAGGTAATAGCGTTACTTTTTAGTACTGTACTAATAGTCTTGGTAGAAAGTTCTACTAAACCAAGTTTCAGCATCAGACTTCCCATTTCACCTGCAACGGTTTTTGCTTGCTCTAAGGAAAATTTCTGCTGATAAACACCACCCAAATCAATTACCATTTGAGCATTAATGGCGATAGTTGCTAGTATATCAAGTGCTGGTACTGGGTTTGCAAATGCTGCTGCTGCTGCTATCCATTGATATTGCTCAATGACTGGATTAGCCTGTAATTTTCTGACTCCATTTAACAAGCTTTTGGTTTCGGTTTTGAGCAACTGAGCTTTTTTCATGGTAGTTGCCCATACTAACTGTTGTCTTTGAGTTAATATTTTATCTAGTTGCTCAGTTAAATTTTCGATTTCGGGTGCTGGTTGTTCCATCCATTCTTGTACGGAATTATCATCAAGATGCTTGCGTACTTTAATCGGTTGAGGAGAAGCTGCTGTTGCTGCGATGTTTCCAGCGATTCGTTGTTTCAAAGAAAGTAAGACGCTAGCACGTTCGTCTGGTAAACATTGGTCTTGTTTGTTATAAACTAACATTAACCGTTGATTTTCAGCTTTTAATTGTTCCCAACTTTGAAGTTCTGTTTGTGTTAAGTCACCATTGGTGAGAAACAGTACAAAGTCGGATTTGCTCGCATCTTCTAAAGCAGCAATATCGGAATTCCCGCTGATAAATAAAGGTGATGTTTCTTGAAATTTTACAGATTCAAGATTTTGCTGTTGTAAAACTTTAATTAACGTGGTTTTACCAACCGATTTACCACCAGTAACTGTTAATGTAATTTCTTCTCTATCTAATTCACCGTGCAATTGAGGAATTTTTTCTTGAAGCAAAGCCGCTTGATCTAAGACTTCTTGATAATTATCTGCAACTTCTACCAATTTATTGATTGCGATCGCGCTTTGAGCAATTGTATTTTCTACTGTCGCTCTATCAATAGCCATTTCATCTAACGGCTGACTTTGATTGTTAGGGTTCCGAGGTTTAATTAACCATAAACCACTGCCAACTGCAAGCAAGCTCAATAAACTAAATTCACCAAGCTGCATTAATTGATGATGCCAACTTTGTAACATCCACAGAGAAAAGGATAAACCTATTCCTCCCACTAAAATAGGACGCTTTAATTTCCAAACCATAATTCAACTGACCCAATTACGATGGATGGTTTTTCTTCTCCAGAGTATATCAAAATCCTGTTAACAAAGAATTATTAGGAGAAACCGTTGGGGTGAATATAATTCGTAATTCGTAATTTCTCCCTTCGGGAGACGCTTCGCGAACGTAATTCGTAACCACTTCTGATTATTTAGATAAAATAATTCCCTACAATTTTAAAAATTGTAGGGAATTATTTAAGTTAAATTTGGTAGCGGGAAGTGGATTTGAACCACTGACCTTCGGGTTATGAGCCCGACGAGCTACCAGGCTGCTCTATCCCGCGTCGTCTTTAACTACTATACTATAAACTTTCTGATTTGGCAACTACAACATTGATAATTCTCCAACGACTTCCAAACGCTTGTATTGAGCTAATGTCATAAATTTTTCTGCAAGGGCTTCGGCAGTGCTGGGGGTAATCCAACCGAGTTGAGTGAGAAGATGAATGGCTACGGCATATTTTGCTCGTCTGGCTCCATCCATGACTTTAATTACCAAACCCATACCTTCACCAAGCCTGCTAATACACTGTAATCCTTCGGCACCTGATTTACTGATGAGTTCTCCAGGAGCTGAACGCATTAATTCCGTATCAAATTTGCCTTCACCTGCTAACATCAGTGGATGATGATTCATCGCACGGACAATGCGTTCCATGTCCAAACTGTTACCGTCCGCTAAACGAGCGTAAAGTGTGGCAATTTGACAGAGTTGCATCAGATAAGTAGGTACACCACAATCATCGTGAGCGCTGATAAATTCGGCTGCGGGCATTCGTAACAATTCTGATATTTTATTTAATATCAGTTGCTGTACGGGGTGCTTGCGTTCTAAGTAATTACTTACAGACCAATTGCATTGCTGACAAACGGCTAACATTCCCGCGTGTTTGCCAGAACAGTTATATTCTAAACGGCTGCGTTTACCAGCGGGAACGGGACATTGAAGTGCGGTGGGGTCAATGTCGGCTCGCCATAAGATATTAAATACTTGTCTAACGTGTTCTATACTTCCATCATGGGAACTACAAATAATTGCTAAATCTTTATCATTGAGATTGTAGCGTTCTAAAGTTCCTGTAGTGGTTACAGCCAAGGCTTGAAATGGTTTGAGTGCTGAACGAGCAAATGTAGCTGTTTCGGCATTCCCAGCCACAGAAAGCACCCGTCCTCGTTCGTCGCAAAGTACAGCTTGGACTGTATGCTTTGATTCAATAATTCCTTCACGCAGCAACCTTACTTCTACGGAGGGTGCTTGAGTTCGTTTTGCCATTATCAATCCTTAGCCAATTATTAGGGATTAGTTATGAGTTATTACCTATTAACTCATAACTTCTAACCAATAACGATTTAAACTAAATGCCAAATCATAGTACCAGTAAAGAACAACATCACCAAACACAATGCAGTGATTTGCAATCTTTGAATAATTGGTTTAATTTCATAGCTGACGACCAAAAGGTCACGGTCTAGGACTTGTTGGGGTTTCATCCAATTTTGACCATCGTACCAACCTGACTCTTCATAAAATATAATCGGACTTGCGAGACGATCGCGCACGTAAGACCAACCCAAATACAAGCGTAATAAAACTAAAATTACACCAATACTGGCACCTGCGGACCCACACAATAAAAATTGAATTATGTACTTGTGTGGGGGAAAACTCGAATAAGCGACAGGTCCTGCTACTATCCAGGATAAACCCCATATCCAGAGGATTTTGGTGAGATAAGAGCGGGTTGAGAGGCTGCAATCTTGAAATAGCCAAGAGTTTTTTAATTGTTCGTACTCATTCAACGGTTGCTGTTCCGTGGGAACTGGGCAATTTGAGACCTCATAATCAATCATATTGGTTCACCCCCGCTGTTTAAGGATGCTTGAAAATCCACACGTTCTGCATGACCCCAGAATGCTTCTAAATTATAAAATTCTCTTTCTGAGGGCATCATAATGTGAACTATGACATCACCATAATCTAGTAGTACCCAACTTCCTTCGGATTTTCCTTCTGTTCGTAGAGGGTTACGCGAGCATTTTTCTTCTACAATACCTTCTACGGTGTTGGCGATCGCTCTTACCTGTACGTTTGAATAACCAGTCATGAAAACAAAATAATCAGCGAGGTAAGATACGTTCTTGACGCTAAGCACTAAGATATCCCCTGCTTTACGGCTATCACCGGCTTCAACAATAGCTAAAGCGAGTCTTACGCTCGAATCGTTAATATCAAGCTGTTGATCAGCGATTTTGGCGTTGTTAACAGTAACAAATTCGGACTGCAAATTGGCTGGGAAATAATCAGACATTAAACCTTGCTCTGTTTGTGTGGGTGAGGGTTGCGGATTTTGTTCGGTTTGTTTTTCGGTCTGTGAATAATAAATGGCGATGTTAATTGCAAATAAGAATCAATTATTAATCAATAGGTTTTTTGAATATTAGCAAAAAACAGATGTTCGTGGCTGAGATGCCTTTGAATAAACATTAGCATTTAACTTAATTATAAAATTATTTCTAGTAATAATTCGCGATATATCACAATGTCTTCTATCGCTGGGATTACGCAATTGCGTTTTGTGACGGGAATTTAAACCCGGATGACGACCTATACTGCTTGGTATTTGGCAAGGAATTAAACCCGCAAATTTTGTAAAAGCAGTGGTTAAATTTATTGTAACGAACTTTTGGTTTTGGTTTTTTGCAATTGATTACGAAACTTTGCAAAAAATTTACCCCAGTCTTCAAAGCTGGGGTAAGGAAATGATGATTTATGGATGTTAGTTGGGGAAATTTTTGTTTAGAACGGTTAAACTTCCTGCTTGGACACCACATTAGTATCAATTGTGGAACGATTCTCTCTCAAAGATTCAAACAACGACTCATAGTTATTCAAAGCTTGGTCAAAAGCATATTGTTCGACAGCGTATTTGCGACTGTTGTAACCTAAAGTTTTAACTTTCTCTGGATGCTGGTATAAATCCAAAACCGCATTCGCCAAAGCTGACGCTTCTTCTGGAGGAACAATAACCCCACCCCCACTTTGTCTAATAGCCCTTGCTGCGGTACCATTATTGGGAACAGAACCGACAATTGCGCGACCGCTGGCAAGTAAAACTTGAATTTTCGATGGCATATTAAAAGAAATCACATTTTTCTTTTGTACCACCAATCCCACATCAGCAGCAGCTAACATTTCCGGTAAACGTTCCCGTGGTTGGAAAGGTAAAAGCATGACATTATTCGCACCGCATTGATTACATTCTTCCTGAAGTCGCTGCAAACCCGTTGCTTCACCAACAATTACAAAAGCAATATCTGGAATATCACGTAAAATAGCGGCAGCTTTAACTACTGTTTCCAATCCTTGAGTAAGAGCAATATTCCCGGAATATAAAATTACAAACTTATGATCTAATTTATGTTCGGTGCGGAAAGCATTGCTTTCTTTTGACATCGGACGAATAAAATTGACATCTACCCAATTGGGGATTTGCACAATTTTATCGGGGGCTACATTCTTAGAAACCAAATTATCTACAAACCCATCGGCGATAACGCTAATTTTATCAGCAGAGCGATAAGCAAATTTTTCTAAAATCGAAAATACACGAATCAGGGCTTTGTTTTTGAGTAAACCAACATGAATCGCAGCTTCTGGTAATATATCTTGTAAATTTAAAACTACCGGACATCTGTGTAGCCATCCTAAAAGTGCAGTAGGTAAACAAACTGGTAGAGATGGGGATGTAGAAAGAATTATATCGGGTCGCCAACCAAAAAGGGCGGGTATAAAACTAGTAAAAACAAAACTAGCATCTAACATTACCCTATCTAATAAATTGGGACGCGGACGAATCCAAACATAACTTCTTTGAATTTGAACGCCATTCTTATATTCTGTTGCATATAACTTACCTCGGTAGCCTTGATAAATTTTACGCTCTGGGTAATTAGGCATAGCGGTAATGACACGCACTTGATGTCCGCGCTTAACCAATCCCTCAGCCAATTCAGTCATCAACGGAGCAATACCAATTGGTTCTGGATGATAGTTGTAAGAGTAAATTAAAATTCGCATAGTAAAAATTAAGCAGAATCTACTAAGATTCTTAAAATGACAACATTTATTACTAAATTCGTTCCGCGCAGAAAAAAGCGCTTGTATCTTATTTTCCTTTCAATATCTTTTAACGTCAGTCTCTCTTCATTGAAGATTGTTTAAATTTTTCTCTGGTCTACGGATAAGTGCTGAAAAAGTAAAGTATTTTTTTAATGAAAAAGAATAAATTTAAATAGTAATAATACTTATATAAATAGAAGGTCAAAAATAATGATTGAGTATTATATTGTTGTGTCAACCGTAGTATGACTGATTATTTACAAAAATGCGATGGCACGGAGGAGCTTGTGAAACAGTGATAAATTGTTTTTATTTTTTAAGTAACTTATACATCAAGAATGTAAACCGTATTTGCTTGGAAAATTACGGGTTGTTCAAAATTAAATTAAAAAGCGGGTTTTTTGTAAAGTTCTAATGGTTCACCACAAAAGTTTTGAGAGGTAGAGATAGTGCGTTAGCGTGTTCACGCCCCCGGCGTGCGCGTGTCCGCAAGGACATACGTTCCGCTAGTTGCTGCCAGGGAGCGGGACGCTCGCTCTTTGGCTACCAGGGAGCGAGACGCTCCCACTACGAATTTTTTACCCCACATAAGTTATGAGGGGTTTGTTCGTCTACCGACGTGCTGTAGAGACGTTATACATAACGTCTCTAGACAATTTTGGGAAAAACTAACCATTTATAATTAATGGGACAGACTACTAGGTCTCAAAACTTTGATTTTTCCTGCACAAACTCGTTTTTTTTGGTGAATATCAAGCAAATGATGGCAAAAAAACCCTAACAATTAAAAAAAGAGGCTTTAATGGAAAACCCATTAATATACCTCTCTTTATAAAACTGTTGCTAATAAATTATTTAAAATTAAATAAAGTTAAGAATTACATCGCACCACTACTTTTATTGAATAGGATCGCAACTGTTTTAAAAATCAGCTTTAAATCGTACATCAAGCTCCAATTTTTTTGGTATTCTAAATCTAGACGAATTACATCCTCAAAATTACGAATACTAGAACGTCCGTTGACTTGCCATTCTCCAGTCATCCCTGGTTTAACATCCAAACGTTGCCATTCAGGTACTTCATAACATTCAACTTCATCGGGTGTAGGTGGTCTAGTACCAACTAAACTCATTTCCCCTTTGAGAACATTCCAAAATTGCGGTAGTTCATCTAAACTAGTGCGACGCAAAAATTTACCAACCCGTGTGACTCTGGGGTCATTTTCTATTTTGAAAAATGCACCCTTAACTTGATTAAGCTTTTGCAGTTCGGCTTTTTTAGCTTCCGCATCGACACACATCGATCGGAATTTCCACATCCGAAAACGCTTACCCATCCAACCACAGCGAATTTGACCAAAGAAAATTGGACCGGGGTCGTCAATCATGATAGCAATAATAATCGGAATAGATAATATGCTTGTAATTACTAAACCGACTAATGCTCCGACAATATCAATTAGTCGTTTGGTCAACGAACGTACAGAAGGGTGAGTTGGTGGTAATTTCTCATCCCTTCGACGAGGATTAACCGATGGGGGTGTAAATTCTCCTTCTTCAATTGTAAAAACATTTACTAAACCTGTAAGGTTAAGTACAGCCATTACTTGAGGAGTAACATTTTGCAATATTAATTCAATTCCTTTTTCTTGAGCATTTTTATAATTACTAACTAAAGCACCTAAACCACTACTGTCCATAAAAGCAGTTTGCCCAAAGTCGATAATAATTTTTTTGGGAATTGAATTTGCTGCAATTATTTCTTCACAAGTTTGCTTAAAGGTTAAAGCTTCAAGCACGCTTAAACGGACACTTACCTGGATTTTAACGGTATCCTCTAATAATGTAACCGGAAAGTTTACCTCTGTAGGTTGGTTACTCATGAAACCTTGAACTTCAGTTGCCATATTGATGTTTTGCTTTACATTATTTTGCTTAAAGAACTAGCTTAAACAGATGCTTATTTCTGCCGATATTAACAAGTAATAACCTGTTTACCCGGATGAAATTAAATATTGTCTATGAGGGTTCACAATGGAATAAGAAGTCAAATCAAGTCAGTAAATGTTAAGTATAAATTTTGAAACATAAATGTTTTCCTGGAATTAGCCATAATTGAAATTAACTCAAAAACTTCTGTTATTGTGTCGCCATAGTCTTATTAAATTTCCATTTGTTCCATGACTACTAAAATTGCCGTTCATCAAGCACACCTGATAGAAGTCTTCTCCGCAATTCAAGGGGAAGGACTCAATGTAGGAACCCGTCAAATTTTTATTCGTTTTGCTTTTTGTGATTTGCGCTGTCACTTTTGCGATAGCGCTCATACTTGGAATGCACCACCTACCTGTAGAATCGAACAAACTCCTGGATACCGTGACTTTGAAATTTGCTCTAATCCTGTTTCATTACCAATGTTAATCGAATGGGTTGAAAGACAAAATATACCTTGTTTACACGATAGCATTAGCTTAACCGGAGGCGAGCCTCTGCTCCATGCCAAGTTCTTATCTTCATTCTTACCACAACTTCGCTTAACCACTGGTTTACCTATATACCTTGAATCTGGGGGACATCGCCCGGAACAACTCGCTACGATTCTACCTTACTTAGACTCTGTAGGCATGGACTTAAAGCTACCTAGTGTTAGTGGTGAAAATCGTTGGCAAGAACACGAAATTTTCCTCAAATTATGCTATGAATCTCAAACCGAAGTGTTTGTCAAAATCATTATTTCTCAAAATACTAACCCTACTGAATTGAAACGTTCTGCTCAACTAGTAGCAGCCGTAAATCCAACAATACCAGTCTTTTTACAGCCCGTCACGCCACTCAAACCAGCCGAACAGTTTACCGATTTACCCTTGCTTGCTCCAACTCCTCAACAAGTCATAGATTGGCAGGCTTTGATGAAAAATTTCCTTAAATCAGTGCGTGTAGTACCCCAAACTCATAAAATGCTCAGCCAGTTATAAAAAGCACTAGTTGTATCATTGTAAACACTTAGAGTATTTTTGAGAGACCTTTATGTCAAGCCAATTCAAGCTTGATGTAGCCTATTCAACAAGGTTTTTAATATTCACATTTTTTCTATAAAAAAGTATTTTATGAAGATATCGTCAAGAAATAAAGAAGTTTTTGTAAACGATTTTAATACAGTCAATTAAGTTAACAAAGTTTAAAGTTATGGTTAAAATTTCCGCAAAGAAAAAAATGAATATATTAGCCGTAAAAAAATTAAAAGTCAGTATTTAGGCTTAATTTTTGAGCAAAAAAATAATTAGAACTTGGTTTTGTCCTAATTCTGTAGAAAAATAATTGAGAGTATATTCGTAGATAGTAAGTAAGCACCTATACCTTTAAGTAAAATAATCAGGGAAAAAATAATTTATTCTTACCTAGTGGTCTTTTTCATTAATTATGAATGGTTAGTTTTTTCCTAAAATTGTCTAGAGACGTTATGTATAACGTCTCTACAGCACGTCGGTAGACCAACAAACTCCTTAAAATTAATGTGGTTACTAGATATATTTATTTGATTAATTTAGTAATTTAATTTAGTAATTTAATTTTGGGATTGCTGAATAAAACTATGAATTAAAATGTAGAGACATAAAAATTTATATCTCTACAAGGTTTTGAGTGTAAAGCAAAATCGTTTTCATGGATGAAATCACTAACGCCCTACTTTACAAGTCTTAATAATCGGCCTCATCCGTATTTCGAGATTTAGATTTTGCCTTGTTAGCACTGCGCTTGAGTGCAGAAAGTCGGGCTTCATATTTGGATCTTTGGCGCTTGCTGGGAGATTTTTCGATTAAGGTTTTTAGAGCGCTGCCTAAACTCTTATAAGCATTGGGCAAACTGTAACCAAAGCGAGTTGCTAAAGCAATAGCTTTCTCATCTGCTTCGATTAATTCTCTAGCTTGCTTTTCGCCATTATTTTTTTGAAATAATCGCCAGCCAGAAACGCCGCATAGGGCTAATGCAAGTACTAAAAGCAATCCATCTTGTACCCACAATTCACCGACAGCGCCACCCAAGCCGATGGCTAATGCTGCCATTTCCCAACCATCTTTAGGGATAGTATCGTTTTGAATGCGAGCGACTTCATGCCAGAATAGCAAATTTCGCTGATCCATTGCTAATTCATCCCATTTTGCCAGGTCAATTTGAATTTCTACCTGGTCTTTACCGATTTCTTCGCTACGAACTAAAGTTGGATTAACTTCAGTTGTACCTTCAACCGTGACCCAGCTTTGTAATTCTGGGGGTAATAAACCTTTCAATCGCCGAAGTTCGCTCATTTCTGCTTTAGCAGAAGAGGTTGCGTAAGATGTCATAAAACAACTGACCAAGAAAATTTCAGTATATAGTGATGGTATCTTACAAGGAGTATAGCTATCAGATAGATAACTTGACTTTATTCGTTAGGAAATCTTCCTCGTTTTTTCCTCGCTTCCATTGCTTTTTCCAGAAGTTCTAATAACCCCGGAGCCTGTTCTTGAATACTCAATAACAATCTTTCACCTACTTCTATATTACCTGGGTCGTGACCAGTTTCCATGACTTCTTGAAGACGAGGTATAGCTACACCGTCAACAAGCTGAACTAACCCACTCAGACAACGATTAAATTGTTGTTCGGTAAGGGTAGAATCTTCGATGGGAAACTCAATAATTGCGCGAATTTCGCCATCCGATGGGTCATATTCCCATTGCAGCATTTTGGTTTCCCAAGAAATAACTAACATTGTTTGTAAAATTGCATCTTTATGGGGATGGTCTTTTACACCACTTAGCACGTGAGGTGCAAACACGCGGAAAAATTTCCCATCTTCATCTAGCTGCACTACAATCATAAAATCTTCGAGATTATCGCCTTCTACGCCCGTAATAATACGGTCTTCTTCTTCTTCAATGCGATAGTCCCAACCAATCTGGTCTAGATATTTGGCAATTTCTTGCACGTTTACTGCCATAAAAAGCCCCTTTACAAACCCTCGTGTGCGGATGCTGCCAGATTTAGTTTAACTTGCCGAGGGAGAAGCTCATAAGTGAAATCGATACCATATACGATGCCTTTTTTTAATGTTTTAACAATTGTCATTCAAATGACTAATTTTTCTGCAAATAATTCGCGGATACATAACCTGTTAATTAATCTTGATGCAGCTTTGGGAGAATTTTCCTCCTTTAGATATGTAAAGTAGTTACTAAAGTTACTTAAAATATAACAAATTTAGGATTTATCTTGAGATTTATCGACAATTTATCCAAAACTTTAAACTCAAATTTTGTTAACAAATATGCGTGATTATTCTACCACTACAACAGCGATAATTGAGCAAGCTATAGCTTTAGAGCAAACTTTACCAATAAAGAACCAGGCTTGCAGTTCCAAATTTTTTTTTCATCCCGATCCAACTGAAAAAATTTGCCTTTTCTTTCACGGATTTACCGCAGGTCCTTATCAGTTTGAACCATTAGGTAAAGCTTTATTTGCTGCGGGGTATAATGTAATGATTCCTTTGCAACCCGGTCATGGAGTGGCTGGTAATTTTGATGGGAATAATCCTCCTCCTTTACCATTAGAACGAGAAGTTTATCAAGAATATGCGCTTTCATGGCTACAAACTGCTCAACAATTGGGTAATCAAGTAATAGTTGGAGGATTATCTACAGGTGGAACTTTGGCTGCTTGGTTGGCATTAGAATATTACGAAGAAATTGCAAAAGCGCTCTTATTTTCTCCTTATTTAAATAGTAAAAATGTGATTATAAATTTTGTCGTGGAAGTATTACCTATTTATTATGAATGGTTAAATAAAGATAATCCGGGAAATTTTGGTTACAACGGTTTTCAAATACCTGCGCTGCGCTTATTTTTAGATATGGGTCAAGAAATTCTCGAACGAGTGAAAAATAATTCATCATCGCCGATATTTGTAATTACAAGCGAAAGTGATGCAGTTGTTGACCGCAACGACTTGAAAAGTTTATTTGAATCTGTGAACAAGAGACAGTCAAAATCTTGGTATTTCTGCTTTGATGATTTTTTTGATATTCCTCATACAATGATGACGGAACTTGAAGGGAATAATTATGTAAGTTTACTAAATACTGTAGCGAAAGCTTACTTAGAAAGTGATATTACTTGGAATCAAGTATTAGCAATTGGTAATCAAATTCTCCAAGGGAAAAATTTTGAAAGTGCTGCAAAAGATTTAAATCTGATAGAAAAAGTTTCTCCCGATTTATCGGTGATGTTGAGTGTAATAGATAAGAAGGTAATCAGCATAGGTTGAAATTATTATCCAATATAGTTAAATAACCGTCTCGTGGGGTGAGAAGTCGGGTTTTTATAACTATTGTCTGTTAGTACATACATTTATTCTAAAAACCCGACTTCTGATTGTCGAACTCACACTAACAATTAACCACTATCATAGATAATTAAACTTTCGCTTGTTCTCTAACCAATTTATCCCAACCCAAATCTTTTAAACTATTATTCCGACGCAAAGGACGAGTTACTAATTCTAAAATATCTCGTGCATTGGTAAAACCATGAATTTGAGCAAAGGTAAATTCTACCGACCATTTGGTATTTATCCCTCTTGCTTCTAAGGGATTAGCGTGTGCCATTCCGGTAATTACCAAGTCGGGTTTTAAGCTATTAATTCGCTGAATTTGATTGTAATTATCTGGTTTTTCGACAATTGTCGGTAAAGGTGTGTTCATTTCATGGCAAGTGGTTTCTAAAAGTTGCAATTCAGCAGCTTGATAACGCTTGTCCATATAAGGAATACCGATTTCCGAAACTGTCATTCCGCAGCGGATTAAAAACCGGGCTAAAGATATTTCCAGTAAATTATCACCCATGAAAAATACTGACTTTCCGCGAATCAACTCCACGTAGTCTTGTAAATTTTCCCAAATTTGTGCTTCTCGTTCGTCCAAACCTTGGGGAGTAATATTAAACACGGAACAAATTTTCTCAATCCAAGCACGGGTACCATCTGGCCCGATGGGGAATGGTGCGCCGATTAATTTACATTTACGTCGTCGCATCAAGGTTGTAGCGGTGCGGCTGAGAAAGGGGTTGACACCGGCGACATAATACCCTTCTTCAATTACTGGTAGTTCTGTAAATCTTTTTTCAGGGAGCCATCCAGAAACTTTGATACCTTGCCTTTTGAGTTCCAAAGTCAATTGAGTGACAACAGGATCGGGTAAGGAACCAAACAAAACTAAAGGTGGATGGTCTAAATATTCGGAATCTTCTTGAGTGACAACTTCATTTTTCTTGCCAAAACTAAGCAGTTTTTGAATGCCGTTACGTTCTTCTTTATTTTTTTCTACTACAGGTGCATTTTGGGGACAACGATTAGCCATTGCGGCTAAAACCGTATCTTCTCCTTGGGTGAAAGCATAGTCCAAACCATTTGCTCGCGCTACGACCACGGGAATGCCGATTTCAGCTTCTAATCTGGGGGCTAGACCCTCCAAGTCCATTTTGATGATTTCGGTGGTACAGGTGCCAATCCAGACGATGACACTAGGATTGCGATCGCGTTTGATTTGCAAGCACAATCTTTTGAGTTCTTCATAATCGTTGAGTTGTGCGGAAATATCACCTTCTTCCAATTCTGCCATTGCATAACGAGGTTCAGCGAAAATCATTACCCCCATTGCATTCTGCAAAAAGTAACCGCAAGTTTTTGTCCCAATTACCAAGAAGAAACTATCTTCGATTTTTTGATATAACCAAGCTACGCAGCTAATTGGACAAAAAGTATGGTAATTACCTGTTTCACACTCAAAATTCAAAGTTTGTGGTTGTGCAACTGTCATTTTATTATCTCCCCTTAATGTTTTTTTTAGGAGTGAGGAGTGAGGAGTGAGGAGTGAGGAGTTAGGAGTGAGGAGTTAGGAGTTAGGAGTTAGGGTTAGGAGTGAGGAGTGAGGAGTGAGGAGTTAAATTTATAACTCTTCTAACTCTTCTAACTCTTCTAAATCTTCTAACTTTTAACTCTTAATTCCTAACTTTTAACTCTTAATTCCTAACTCTTAACTCTTAATTCCTAACTCTTAACTCCTAACTCCGGTGGTACTAACTGTTGGGGAAGAGACGGGCTATTTCTGAATCGTCAATAGACTCATCATTCGTATCTTCCCCTAAAAATATTTCATTATCTTTATTTGCGGATTCTTCACCCCAAACATCTGTTAACGCATCACCAAAGCCAGTGCTATCTCCATCTTTAAACTCGTCGAAGGAAATATCACCAAAAGCGTCGTCTTCCTCTATGCTTGAGTTTTGCTCGGACTTGTCGAAAGCAGATTCTTCCTCTACAGAAATATCTTCCAATCCTTCAACTTGAATATCATCCAATCCGCTTTCTTCACTTTGAGAATTTGCAGAAAAATCTTGTCCACCCCAGGCTTCTTCTACTACTACCAAAGTTACGTCTTGAGAATCATCATTGTCGTCAGAATCGTTGATTTGAGAAGCAAGACGAGCAAATTGGTCTGGATTTTCATCTATTGACAATTCCGCATCATCCGCTTGTCCCTCTTCCGATACTGTCTGGATGGACTGCTTTCCCAGGGCTGTATCTGGATCGAAATGCAAATCAAGTACTTCAACCAAGGTATCAGCATCTGCATTTAACTTGGAAAATGGCAACATTAATTGGGCTAACTTCGGTTCTAGAGCATTTACTACTCCCAGGATGAGGTAAGAAGATGGACGTTTACCACCATCGGGCGTATAAACCGAGTCTACTTCCATATGTAATTTAATCCAGTCGCAATTCGAGGCGTAGAATTGCAACCACTTCTGCTTTAAAGAATCCGTGAAACTATAAAAGAAAGCCATGTTATCTTCTCCCTACCGAGAAATAAACTAATGATTTATACAATCATTAAGTCTAATTGCTCTTCGGGATTAGGAACCTGTGGTTTATTCGGATTTAAATAAAAATCTGACAACAATGAAAATAATTCTCGATCTGGAGCATCCTGTGGAACTACTCCCTCGGGACGTGCTAAAAGCTGGTCAGCAATACTGAGATAATAATCACAAACGAAGTTCAAACCTGGTTCTGTTTCTGCCATTTCAAATAAAGTTTTGCCTTTGACGCGGGAAACACGGATATCTTCAATCAATGGTAGAACTTCTAAAACTGGCATCGGTACGGTTTCAATATATTTTTCGATTAAATCGCGTTTCGAGGTGCGATTACCGATCAAACCCGCTAGTCGTAATGGATGAGTCCGGGCTTTTTCTCTGACGGAAGCCGCGATACGGTTAGCAGCAAATAAAGCGTCGAAGCCATTGTCTGTCACAATCAAGCAGTAATCGGCATAATTGAGCGGTGCCGCAAAACCACCACAAACTACGTCACCAAGAACGTCGAACAATATTACATCATACTCATCAAAGGCATTGAGTTCCTTGAGTAATTTTACGGTTTCCCCAACTACATAACCACCACATCCCGCACCTGCTGGAGGTCCGCCAGCTTCGACACAATCTACTCCGCCATAACCCTTATAAATAACGTCTTCTGCCCAAATATCTTCGTAATGAAAATCTTTTTGTTGTAAGGTATCAATAATTGTCGGAATCAAAAATCCGGTCAAGGTGAAGGTACTATCGTGTTTGGGATCGCAGCCAATTTGTAGAACTTTTTTACCGCGCTTAGCTAAGGCTACGGAAATATTACAACTGGTTGTGGATTTACCTATTCCGCCTTTACCGTAAACTGCTAATCTCACTGTTCTTGCCTCTTATAGTTTCTTCTCAAACTCTTGACTCAAACAATGTACCTTTTCCTCTGTCGGACAAAGGCTTGTAAATTTTGGGTCAATTGAATCTCGTTAATGTCCAAGTTACACCCAAAACTATAATGCTTTGAGAATGCAATGGAGTTTATTGATTAGTAATATAGTTCATTAATTACTATTTAAAACACTATCGCTTGTAAAAGTCTACTAATGTTTAAATTAACTTAATAATCTGTTTTATTTTATTATTTATATATAATTAGTTACAATAAACAAAAAAATTCAAATATCTGATATTTATGGCTTTCATCCCCAAAAGTTAATTAATCAATCACATGAAACCAAAGCATAGCCTATTGTGTGGGGGCTGTAAGCATATAAGTAATTTTGAAAGTGAAATGGTAAGTTGTCGCGGATTTAATTTGTATTTTTCTAGCGGGCTGTCGGGCCCGCACTACAAGACTTTAATAAAATTTGAATATACAAATTAAAGGCTTTTTAGCTTATCAGCCTCAAAAGTTAGCATTCAAATCAAGGTCGCCTTAATTGGAGATATTCTGCAATAATACTGAGTGTTTATTAACGTCTTGTTAATACTGTGAGTATAAATATTGATAATCGCCAAGAAGCCTATAAAAAGATGATTTATTCGCTTTTTAGCTCGTTACGTACTTAAGTAAAAACTCGGTTACTTTACGAAAAAAAGTTAATTAAAAACTTTTTCAAAATACTGCTTGATTATTTGAAGGTAGTTGGTTAAAAAAAATCTAGTCCAAAGTCTTACGGCATAATGATTTAGCTTTTAGAAGCTTAAATTCCGAAATGTTAAAAATAATCACATTTATAAATATAGGGTAGTTTTTTTTAATTTACTATTTAAAGCTGTTACCGCATTTAATTTGTATAAAAAAGGGCGAGCTTTCCGGTATGTCCTTGCGGACAAGCTACGAAGACCGCACTACAATAATAAATTGGTCTAGATTAACAAGCATTCTCATTGTTAATTTGGGACATTTCTTGTAAAGATTGCCAACCTGGTTCCCAAGTTGAACGGTCTTGTAATAATTTAGCATTCATCCAGAAACGAACCTCGGAATCGCAAGAAGCGACCATTTCTGCATATACCCACTTACCTTGATTTTTGCGGTTGATGACTTGAAAGTGTCTCCAACCATCAATTTTGGTTTGAGATGTCCATTTAGAACCCAATAAATAGGGAAATTTTTGTTTCTTAGGCATTATTCTGGAATTACAACGCGAGAACTTTCGTTAAACTATGCGATCGCAAAAAAAATCGATAAATTTAGCTTAACTATCTTTTAATAAATGACCACCATGTTTAAACCGCTTGCATAACAACTGGTCATTTTGTTTAATGCATAAAGAGAATAATTTGATATGACCCCAACAAGTGTTGATACAGTTACTTATTTTCAAGGATTTTCGAGAAAGACGATGCTGTACAACAGCATTAGGGCAAAGAATTTCTAAAACACCCGTTCCATCCTCACGATTAATTATACGAAAAAGACAATCTTGCAACATAGCGCGATCGCTGCTAGTAAAAAAACTTTTGAAGCGTTGCAATAATTCGGTTTCAGTCATATCCTGAGTCCGCTTTCTTGGAGGTAACTCATCATCGATAAAGTTAAATTCTTCTTCAAAGTTGTAAGATTCAGTCATCGGATTTTAGATTTTGGATTTTGGATTGACTCCACAGATCAATCCGTGGGCTTGTACCATCAAGGAATGATTGGTCATTGTATTTATTTTAAATCTGACCTGAAGTTATGGTAACTCGTTGGGGGGATGGAGAGAAAAGTTATGAGTTATGAGTTATGAGTTAGGAGTTATGAGTTTTAACCTTTAACTCCAATCCAAAATCTAAAATTTAAAATCCAAAATTATTTTAGGGAAATACGACTAACTCAGGGGTGAACACCGACCTTGTAAGATGCATGACTTTTTTTAGAATGTTTTATAGAAAGAATTGTTTATTTTTTATTTTTTTGTGGTAATCAAGTTTTTACCTTTTTTACAAAGCCTATGCAACCTACTAATCCAAATCAATTTACCGAAAAAGCTTGGGAGGCTATTACTCATACTCCTGAGATTGCCAAACAATATCAACAACAGCAGATTGAAAGCGAACATTTAATGAAGGCTCTGTTGGAGCAAGATGGATTGGCTGCACCTACTTTTACTAAATTGGGTGCAAATCCTCAAAAAATCAAGCAGCGGACGGAAGATTTTATTAAAAATCAACCGAGGGTATCGGGTAGCAGTAGTTCTGTATACTTAGGACGCAGCTTGGATACGCTTTTAGATCGAGCTGATGGATATCGTAAAGAGTTTGCTGACGAGTATATTTCTATTGAACATTTATTGCTAGCTTATGCTCGTGATGACCGTTTTGGTAAAAGTATATTCCGAGAAAATGGCATAGATGAAAGGAAATTAAAAGATACTATTAAACAAATTAGGGGGAGTCAAAAAGTGACTGACCAAAATCCAGAAGGTAAATATCAATCTCTGGAAAAATATGGACGTGATTTAACTCAAGCTGCTAGTGAAGGTAAACTTGATCCTGTAATTGGACGGGATGATGAAATTCGTCGGACGATTCAAATTTTGTCACGTCGGACTAAAAATAATCCTGTGTTAATTGGTGAACCTGGTGTTGGTAAAACTGCGATCGCAGAAGGTTTAGCACAACGAATTCTCGCGGGTGATGTACCACAATCGCTCAAAGATCGCAAATTGATAGCTTTGGATATGGGTGCTTTGATTGCGGGTGCGAAATTCCGGGGTGAGTTTGAGGAACGTCTCAAGGCTGTATTAAAAGAGGTTACGGAATCTCAAGGTAATATTGTTTTATTTATTGATGAAATTCATACTGTTGTAGGTGCCGGCGCGACTCAAGGCGCTATGGATGCGGGTAATTTGCTCAAGCCAATGTTAGCACGGGGTGAATTGCGTTGTATTGGTGCAACTACTTTGGATGAATATCGTAAATATATTGAAAAGGATGCGGCTTTGGAAAGACGCTTCCAACAAGTTTATGTAGATCAACCGAGTGTTGAAGATACTATTTCAATTTTACGTGGCTTAAAGGAACGCTATGAAGTCCACCATGGGGTGCGAATTGCTGATAGTTCTTTAGTCGCGGCTGCTACTTTATCTAACCGTTATATTACTGACCGTTTTTTACCCGATAAGGCGATCGATTTAGTGGATGAAGCCGCAGCACGTCTAAAAATGGAAATTACTTCTAAACCTGAAGAATTAGACGAAATTGACCGCAAGATTTTACAATTGGAAATGGAAAAGCTATCGCTGCAAAAGGAAAGCGATACGGCTTCTAGAGAACGTTTGGAAAGGTTAGAAAAAGAACTTGCTGATTTAAAAGAAGACCAACGAGCGCTCAACAGTCAATGGCAATCAGAAAAAGATGTAATTACGAAAATTCAGTCGGTAAAAGAGGAAATTGACCGAGTTAATCTGGAAATTCAGCAAGCAGAACGAGATTACGACCTCAATCGGGCTGCGGAATTAAAATACGGCAAGTTAACCGACTTACATCGTCAATTGGAAGCTGCTGAAACCGAACTTTCCCAAGCGCAACACAGTGGTAAATCGTTGTTACGAGAAGAAGTCACCGAAGCGGATATTGCCGAGGTTATTTCCAAATGGACGGGTATCCCCATCAGCAAATTAGTAGAATCCGAAAAAGAAAAACTACTGCACCTCGAAGATGAATTACACAACCGTGTAGTTGGACAATATGAAGCAGTAACTGCGATCGCGGATGCAATTCAACGTTCTCGTGCTGGACTTGCTGATCCTAATCGTCCCATAGCTTCGTTTATTTTTCTCGGTCCCACGGGTGTTGGTAAAACCGAATTAGCTAAAGCTTTAGCTGCTTATATGTTCGACACCGAAGAAGCGATGGTGCGGATTGATATGTCCGAATACATGGAAAAACACGCTGTTTCTCGCTTGCTTGGTGCGCCTCCGGGGTATGTTGGTTACGAAGAAGGTGGACAACTCACCGAAGCTATTCGTCGTCGTCCTTATGCGGTAATTCTCTTCGATGAAATCGAGAAAGCTCACCCGGATGTATTTAACATCATGCTACAAATTCTTGATGATGGTCGAGTTACCGATTCCCAAGGACGAACGGTTGATTTTAAAAATACGATTATCATCATGACTAGTAATATCGGTTCCCAGTTCATTCTTGACGTTGCCGGAGATGATTCTCGTTACGAAGAAATGCGTAGTCGAGTTATGGAAGCAATGCGGAATAGTTTCCGTCCGGAATTTCTCAACCGGATTGATGAAATCATCTTCTTCCATGCTTTGGAAAAATCCGAATTACGCAAGATTGTCCTGTTACAAGTAGAAAGATTGCGTCACAGATTAAGCGATCGCAAAATGTCTTTAAAACTTTCCGAAGCTGCTATTGACTTTTTAGCAGAAGTAGGATACGACCCGGTATTTGGTGCGCGTCCATTAAAACGTGCAATTCAACGCGAATTAGAAACTCAAATTGCTAAATCAATTTTGCGCGGTGAATTCAATGATGGTGATACCATTTTTGTGGATGTAGAAAATGAGCGTCTCGTATTCAAGCGGGTTCCGATAGAGTTAGTCACAATGTAATCAGTTATCAGTTAACAGTTAACAGGAATAATTTAGAAGTCGGGTTTTGATCACGATTATCTATGACTACAAATATTAATCCTAAAAACCCGATTTCTTCCTATTCCCTATTCCCTATTCCCTATTCCCTATTCCCTATTCCCTATTCCCTATTCCCTATTCCCTATTCCCTATTCCCTATTCCCTATTCCCTTTATTACTGACGTATAAATATCCGGGAAATTATACTGACAATAAGTATGATAAAAACTATAATTAAAGCTGCCGTCCACGCTAATTGTTGGTGATTTGGATAAGGTGATGCAACTGCAAAATTGTAAATTAATACTGATAAAGTCGCGACGGGATTCCAAACAGTTTTGAAGCCATACTGACTAAATAGAGTTGTAAATAATAATGGAGCCGTTTCTCCGATGGCTCGCGCCCATGCTAAAGTAACTCCAGTGATAATTGCAGGCAGGGCAATCGGTAAAACAATTAGTCTAATGGTTTGAAAGTTATTTGCACTTAACGCGATCGCACCTTCTCTAAGTTCTTGAGGAACTAATTTTAAACCTTCTTCTGTAGTGCGAATAATAATAGGTAATATTAAAATTGCCAAAGCTACTCCACCAGCTACAGCAGAGAAACTCCCAGTATTCCGCACAATTAACCCATAAGCAACAAGTCCAAAAATAATCGAAGGAACTCCACTCATAATATTAGTGATAAAGCGAATTAAGCTAACAAAGCTAGTATTTTTACTTACCTCACACGTATAAATAGCAGTTAGTATACCTAATGGCACACTTAAAATAGTGCTGATACCGACAACTACTAATGTTCCGGTAATTGCATTTCTCAAACCACCACCATTAGCTAAAGGAGGGGGTGGTAATTCCGTAAATGCGGCTATATCTAAACGACTGATACCATTAGAGATAACGCTATAAAGTATAGAAATTAAAAACAGTAAAGTCACAAATGTAGCCAGGATGACAACAGTTGTCATTATGATACTAAAAACTTTTCGCGACTTAATAGAGCTAGTACGATAAATATCTTTTGATTGTATTATTTGAGATGAAGAATTAGCTGGTAACTCAACTTGAAAATGCTTGGTTACAAATTTTGGAAAAACAAATAATTGTTTAATATATTTAAGAAAATTACTAATAAGATGAAAGCGAAAAATTATCAATTCAGCTAAAGCATTGACAAAGAATGTTAGCACCATCAATACTAAAGCAGCATAAAGCAAAGCAGAAACTTGTAACCCTTTAGATTCACTAAATTGATTAGCAATTAATGAAGCAATAGTTGAACCCGGAGCGAGTAGAGAAACATTAATCCGGTTGGCATTTCCAATTAACATTGTAGTTGCCATTGTTTCACCTAATGCTCTTCCCAAAGCCAGTACTCCGGAACTAATTATTCCTGAAATTCCAGCGGGAATTAATATATAAATAATCGTTTCCCAACGAGTAGCACCTAATGCAAATGCATCTCGACGCAATTCTGGAGGTAGAGAAACCAGTGTATCACGAGAAATAGCCGTGATAATCGGCAAAATCATGATAGCTAACACTACCACAGTTGGTAAAATAGCTCTCGTTGATGGTGCTGTACTAAACAGAGGAATCCAATTGAAGTGATTGTACAAAAAATCCAGTACAGGTTTGATTGTGGGTATCAAGACAAAAATACCCCATAATCCATAAACGACACTGGGGATAGCTGCTAATAATTCGACTAAAAATGTGATGGGGGCGAGAATTTTTGCTGGTAAAAAAGTTTCACTTAAGAAAATAGCAATACCTAATCCCAGAGGAATCGCAATCAATAAAGCAAGCAAAGAACTAGTTAACGTCCCATAAATTTGAGGTAATATTCCGTAGATATTTTTAACAGGGTTCCATTCTGTTGTTGTCAAAAATTGGAAGCCAAATGTTTGTATTGCCGGAAGAGCAATCCAAAAAAGTTCGATTGCAATGTACATCGCAATTCCGACAATACCAAAGGCACAAAATAGTGTCAAAACATAGAAAATTTTGTTATGAAACATTAAAATCCGACTTCTGTTACCTGAATTATTGGTGAGGTGAGAAGTCGGGTTTCGTAAAAGTTACCCAACTTCTTTGTTTTCTTTTAATAAACCCGACTTTTTATGATTCTGCACACATTTTTTCACCTAAACGTTGTTCACAAAAAGATTTTTCTTCTGCGGTTAAATCCTTATGTTCGATATCTCGTCGTAGTAAAATACCATTGTGACCAGCTAAAAAACGTGGTAATTGCTGATTTTCAATTACCTTAAGAGTCCGGATATCGTAAGTCGTATAAGTCGTTAATTCCGGTGAATCAAACTTAATATCCACAACAGTTAAAGCTTTCCAAGGTGGAATTTTAGCATCAATCAAAGGTCGCGGTCCCGAACCTAAAATACCCATGTGTAATAATTGCAACTTACCACGATGAGCGGGGTAATAGGAATGATGATGACCACTGATATAAGTATGAACATTGTAACGTTCAAGCATTTCCCGCATTTCGTCAGCATTTTCAATCACATCCCCAGGTTGGTTACGACCAACAGCAACAGCATACAAAGGTAAATGACTGAGTAAAATCCGCATTTTTGCTTTTTGTGCTTGAGGACTTGCTAAGCTTTTTTCTACCCATTCCAACTTATCCTTGGGCATACGATGGGACGAACCATCCCAAGCCATAAAGAAAATATCTTTATACTCAAAAGTGTAATAAAAAGGAAATTCAAATTTGTCGATAAATTTTACCCCAGGATCATGTTCTGGTTCATTCCAATAAGCTGATGCTAAATCTCGCTCGTTCTGAAATAGAAAATTCCCCTTGACTCCGATAGCACCACTAGCATCATGATTACCAATGGTGAAACCATAGGGAAGTTTAGCACGACGTAACGGTGCTGCTACATGGTCATCAAAAGCAGCCCACATAGCTTTGATTTGTGCTTCCGAAAGAGTTGGTCTTTGTCCAGCAACCATATCTCCACTACAAACCACCATATCAGGGTTCCAAAATGGCAATAATGCAATACCTTTATCCACCTCTGGGTCATAATCAGTGGAACCATAAACCCCGTTCAAGTCGCTAATCACCACTAAACGTACATCACCACGTTCGGGATTAAGCAAACCTTCTGGTCCAGCACTCTTAACAATCGCAGCTGTTTCCGGAGGTAAAGGTTGCTCTGAACTTTGCTGGGTTTGAGGTGGTGCTGTCGGTTGTGGTGCTTGCGGATTTTGACAAGCGTGTAGCACTAGGGTTAAACATAACCCTAATATGCATCCAATGTAAATTCGAGGAGAAAAGAACCTCAAACGCATTTTTTTATAAGTCCCAGACGAATTTTACCGATAAACATAACTTATTTTCTACCAAGTGAACAGCAGGTAATTATACATTAAAAAAAGCATATTCAAGGTTGTAAATTTTACATTTAGTTAAATTTTTATTAAACCAAACTTAATTTAAAAAAATCAAGATATTTTTCGGTTGTAAACAGGAAAATGAATATATAGTACTGTGATTTTTATCTTTAAAGATATTTATATTGATTTTGAATCAAGCGACAAAATAAATATTTTAAGAGATGAAAGATATAGTAAAATCTGTCGGTGCTATCCTCAATCAATATTACCAACTTACCAATCAGCAATAGTCGAGGTTGTGATGAAATCCAAATTTAATCTTTCTCGTCGAAGTTTTATCTTTTCAATGGTGGCTGTTGCTTTCGGGATAAAAGCTTGTCAGTCTCCAAACCAAAGCGAAGCTAACCAGACAGACGCTAATTCTAGCGTTAGTTTGTATGGTGCAGGTGCGACATTCCCAACTTTTTTATATTTACGCTGGTTTAACGAATATAATCAGAAAAATCCCAAAGTTGAAATTAGTTATCAATCAGTAGGTAGCGCCGCAGGTATTCAGCAATTTATTAGTAATACAGTGGATTTTGGAGCATCGGAAGTCACTTTAACAGCGGAGGAACTTGGTCAAGTTACTCAAGGAACATTGATGATACCAACTGCTGCTGGTAGTATTGCGGTTATTTATAATTTACCGGGAGTAAAAAGTGGTCTAAAACTTTCCCGTCAAATGCTACCGGACATTTTCCTGGGAAAAATTACGAAATGGAATGATTCAAAAATTGCTGAATTAAATCCAGATGTAAAATTACCGGATTTACCAATTACAGTTGTTTATCGTTCAGATGGTAGCGGAACTACGGCAGCTTTTACTACTCACTTAAGTGCCATTAGTCCCCAGTGGGAAAAAGAAGTTGGTACCGGACTGAATGTAAAATGGCCAATAGGTGTTGCAACAAAAGATAATGCTGGAATCAGCGCTCAAGTTCAACAAGCAGAAGGAACAATTGGTTACGTTGAATACGCATTTGCGAAACAATTAAATTTAGCAACAGTGGCTTTAGAAAATAAAGCTGGTCAGTTTGTAGAACCGAAGAATGACAATACAGCCAAAGCTTTAGCAACCATTGAGCTTTCAGAAGATTTAACTGGTTCTGTAGCCGACCCAGATGGTAATGATTCTTATCCTATTATCACTTATAGTTGGCTTTTAGTTTATAAAAGTTACGACGATCCTCAAAAAGCCAAAGTATTGAGAGAAGTTATTCAATGGGGACTTAATGAAGGGCAAAAATATGGTCCAGAATTGGGTTATGTACCTTTACCCTCAGAAGTTGTTAATAAAGCTTCTGCTGCACTATCTCAAATTACTTAAACATCGAAAATAAGTAGTAGTGCAAAAATATTCATGTGTTCTTAAACCTCAAATCTGGAAAAGGTATGGTTGGTCATAATTTATATTTATTTTTATATTTATTTTGTCTAACTGCTTACATTTTGTTGGTTTGATTGGTTTATTCTCTCGCGTTAAGTGGATGTTCAAGTGGTTCATCACATCCAATCTTTGATCAAACCCACTATTGGATGTAAATAATTTTTTATTTTAAATTTTCTCATAAATTGCGGATTAGTCTGATATTTTCTGATAGATGTAGCTACAATCAAAGTCGCTTATCTAGAAAAATAACAGAGATTATTACTTTAAATTGTTAGCTAGACAACTAAATTGACATATAGCCAACCACTAGGGTAAAACTTGAATAGTTAGAACGTAGTTGTATTATTTATTAAGGAATATCAATAATACATAAAAAACTAGAATCTACTTAGAGTAAAGTGCTAATTATTTATTAATGTCTAATTGCAACAAATGTAACAAATATGGAAAATAAGTCTATCTAAAGCAAATTTATTGATTTTGTAAATAACTGCCAAAGTGGCAACCACCCATCTTAAAATTTGTTATTCATTTATTTACCAACTTGATTAAATTCATCTTTGAAAGCATTAAATTAGAGTGGAATTAATTAAATGAAATATCGGAGAAATAAATTATGATGCTGAATAATTACTTCCTGTTTAATTCAATACAGGTAAAAATATATTATATTAATATCTTATAAAAAGAGCTTAATATAATCCTTTACTTATCGAGATAGGCTATATTTACATTTGACTTTTGTAATTATACTATTTGTTGGATAATTGTTTGTCAGCAAGTCAAAAAAACCATTTCATCGAATTAAGTTTACGTTGAGATAGATATTTAATCACCATTTCGTCAGCTACTCGTTTAATTGCACAACAACACATGATTTTTTGTGTGACTATAAAATATTAAATGGTATTTGATCTAGTTACAAATTAGACAGAAAAACGCAAAAATTATTTTTTCAAAACACCGTAATAGCATGATTGGTCAGTTACTAGCAGGACGTTACAAAGTTCTCCAAATATTAGCTGAAGGAGGCTTTGGACAAACTTATATATGTTCGGACATTCACCTTCCCGGAAAACCTAAATGCGTTCTGAAGCATTTAAAAACTACTAGTACCTCACGCTCAGCTTTAGAAGCAGCTCGAAGGTTGTTTCAAAAAGAAGCCGATACACTACAACAGTTGGGAAATCACGACCAAATACCCAGACTGTTAGCTTATTTTGAAGACAATAATCAATTTTATTTGGTACAAGAATTAATCGAAGGACATTCTTTTAGTCGGGAATTACCCAAGGGAATAAAGTTAAGTCAAAGCCAAGTTATAGCTATTTTGACTGAAATATTGTCTATTTTACAATTTGTCCACAATCAAGGAGTAATTCACCGTGATATTAAACCTGATAATCTAATTAGACGTAGTTCAGATCATAAATTAGTCTTAATTGATTTTGGTGCAATCAAACAAGTACGCAGTCAAACGGCAACCAACACCGGGCAACAAAATGTGACGCTAGTTGTGGGAACGCGGGGCTATATGCCTTCTGAACAAATTAGACGTTTGCCACGCCCTAGTAGCGATATTTACGCTTTGGGAATGATAGCTATTCAAGCGTTAACGGGTGTATATCCTTACGAACTTCAAGACGATCCGAATACTGGAGAAATACTTTGGGAACATCTCAGAGAAATAGATCCAGCTTTTGCTGAAGTTATTAATAAAATGACCCGCTATCATTTTAAAGAGCGTTATCAAACTGTTGATGAAGTCATACAAACGTTAAAAGAATTACCAATTCTGGAAGAATCAGCTTTAAGTGTAGAAACTAATCATTATAATTTGTGTCAACTGACTTTAGAGTGGAAGGAAGCGGAAGAAACCAAAACTTATAAAATCACCAATAATCAATTAACTAAAATTCCTGGGAAGTTTCGTATCGGTCGAGACCCCCAAGATTGCGATATTGTTTTATCAGAACCGACAGTATCTGCGCTACACGTAGAGATATTTTTCAATCAGCAAAAAGAAAAATTTTATTTGCGAAATCTCCGTCAAAAAAATCCACCAATTCTGGATGGTCAATTGCTTTTAGCAGGAGAAATGCCACTTTCTATCTCCAGTGTAATCCGTTTAGGACAGCAGAATTTAAAAGTCAAAGAAATTACTTCCCAACAATCTCCTAACAACTATATTCCTCAAGATTACAAAGTTAATAGTCTGGCAATTATACCACAACAACCTATAACCAAAACTGCACGACTTCCCAAAATCAACACTAATCTAGAAAAACCCCCAACTACAACTTCTCCTCCAGAAACGACGGATTCAATAATGCCAACACTGAAAAATGTACTACCGATTGGGGTAAAAACCATAGGTTTTGCAAGTGTTTTAGCTGCTGTTGGAGGATTCGCATTAATCAATACTGGTCAATTAGGTAAAGCCAATTCACAACACAACAATTTGCTATCACAACAACCCCAACTGTGCCGCATTGTTGCTCCCACGGAGTCAACAAAATTACCAGAATTACGCCATCAACCCTATAGAGAAGTAGAAGGATTTAAAGAATTGAATCAAGCTGAGAAAGTTTTATACTTAAAGTCTCAAGGTGATTTTGTCCAAATTAAACTTTCCGATGGTACTCAAGGTTGGATTTTTTGGGACCAGTTACAGCCTTGCGATTAACATACCTTTAACCTTTACTAGTGACTAATAATACGTGTTTTCCTCATGGTGTGACTCGCAATACGTAAATAAAATAATACATATTATCAGATTTTTGCGTTCCAGACTGCTCTATAGGTTGTCTTGAAGCGGTAGTATCGGAACAATATTTTTTCATGAACATCTATGAAATTTATCCGTATAACTACTCTCAAGCTATGAATAGGAAGTTATCTGAAACTAAATCTACAACTTTAAATAAGTACCTATGCCTTCATTAATTAGACATTTCTTTTAGGCAGGGAATAGGGAATAGGCAAAAGGGAACAGTAATATAACTGAGTAGTAATTATATAAATAATTTTGCTTAAGTACTTATGTAGTTTTTTATAAATAATTAGCACCACTGAGGAGACAGAGTTTTATGTCGTTAGAACGGGTTGATGCTTTCTACAAAGATTTGATGGCAAATCAAGAAGTTTACGAGCAATATTACAAGAAGTGTTCTGTAAAAGGTACCTTTGGTGTCTGGAGTTGGGATAAAACGAAGATAGTTGATTTTGCTGCGACTCTAGGTTATGAATTTTCCGAATCAGAGTTAGATGAAGCTTTATTTAATACGGGAGCGATAGCTTATAATAGTTCTTTTAATGTAGGTTAATTAGGGAGTAGGGAGTAGTAGGAAAAGGGGAATAGGTCTTTTTGTACAGATGCGAGAGATAATAACTAATTATTCAGAATTGATATTATTTATTAACTTAAGGTGAGAAAAATTAGCTAAAAATTCTGCGAAGACACAAAGACTTCTATCGATTTGATATTAAATCTTTGTGTCTGAATAAATTTAGATTAAAATCGCGCTCCTGGTTCTTTCAAAAATTCTTTTTCTTCTGGAGTAGAAGCTCTTCCCAAAATTATATTACGATGGGGAAAACGCCCAAAACGTTCAATTACCGATCGATGACGAATTGCGTTTTCAATAGCACTTGCACTATCTTTGTCTCCACTAACTTTCTGGAATAGCTTCACCGCTTGACGCTGATGGTCAATATTTTCGCTGTGTACAAAAGGTAAGTACACAAACCAACGCTGTACGTTTAACAATTGACGATCATAACCTTGAGCGATCGCAAGATGTGCGGTTGAAAGTGCTTCCCAGTCGGTAGCAAAGGCTTGGGGAGTTTCCCGGAAGATATTCCGAGGAAACTGATCTAATAGTAGAATCAAAGCCAAACAAGTCAAAGGAGAATCTTTCCATTCATCTAAGTATCCTGCTGCGGCTTTTTCGTAATCTGTTAAAAAACGTCTTCGTAGTTCTTCATCAAATTCTGGTTCTTTTGCAAACCAAACTTTTTTGGGCTTACCGTAGTCCGCTTCGTCTGGATTACCAAACCAAAAGTTAAGAATTTCATTTGCCTGTGACATCGCTTTTACATTCCCTTACAAAGGACTTGTCGCATTTTACGCATATTAGCAGGCAATTCAAAATTCATCGCTTGTTGAATAAACATTGAAGGAATTGGAATTATGGGAGTGGCTTGTACTGAATAAGTCAATAGAGTGCCGTTACCATAGTCTTGCAACTTGATATCCGCACTGAAATCATGAAAAGTACCTTTATCAAGTTTAAACTGGATTTTATGTCCCAAATCTTCGACTACGTTTAAATATATATCGACTTTCGCCGTAAACATTATAAAAGCTTTTTGTGCCGCCTGATACAGACGTTTGACCTCGCCCTTGTGTATAATTTCACTCTTGGTAATGTCAGGAAAGTATTGTACCCAGCGCGGGTAATCAGTTATTTGTTGCCAAACTTGAGAACGTACTAATGGTAAATACATTTTGGCGCTAACACAGCCACCCCAAGCATTATGGGAACGTGTTTCTACTAAAATTTCACCCTGTAATAATGCTGCTTGCTTATCCTGACTCCAAGTCATATCAGAACCTGTAGTAAATAAGTCTGAAAAAAAAGACGCAGACATAATATTTTGCTTGCTCCTCGATATTCCACACACACTTTGACAAAGAATAGCATCTCTACAATTTTATAGAGCCTTATTCAATTATTCTAATTCCAGTTCAATATACAAGCATTCCGGAATTAGCTTTGACTGTAGTCTATTATTCCCAATATTTACCCAAAAATATGTCAATATTATCACTAATATTGTAAAGAGTTGATGTGAATTAGTTAGTTGATAGTGGATGGTGGTTAGTAAAAAATAACAACTGTCAACTGTTTCGCTAGAATGTCACAAACGGTGTTGATTTAAGAGGAATATGAGGTGAGTCAATCTTCTAAGTTGAATCAAAAATTAACCCAAGCTTTTGGGATGTTTCTGGGAACTGCGATCGCGGTATGGGTACTGAGGGGTTTTGGTATCCTGACTTTTGTTCCTGGGGGAGTTATTTTGCTGTTATTCTTGGCTGCAATTGCTTTTGGGATTCTGAGCCACGTCCAAAAAACTTGGTTGCGTTTTTAGCTAGCCTTTTTTATATGTACTTTTCCTATGTACAAGTAAAAATGGCAGATTTTTTCTTAATATAAGAATTAGTTTATAAATAGTTCGGAAGTTGCAACGATTAAAAATTGTAATTGTAGGTGGTGGGGCTGCGGGGTTTTTTGCGGCTTGTTCAGCTGCTAAAACTAACGAGAATGCCTCTGTTATCTTACTCGAAGCAAGTCGCGAATTATTGGCGAAGGTGCGGATTTCTGGGGGGGGACGTTGTAATGTGACTCACGCTCTTTTCGATCCTCCAAGTTTTATCCAAAATTACCCCAGAGGTTCAAAAGCTTTATTAGGTGCTTTTTCTCGTTTTCAAGCCCAAGATACTGTAGATTGGTTTGCTTGTGAGGGGGTAAAGCTAAAAACTGAAGCAGATGGACGGATGTTTCCCGTTACTGATAATTCGGAAACAATTGTAGATTGCTTGATTAAAGCTGCTTGTGCTTATCGGGTAGAAATTCGCACGGGTTCACCTGTGGTATCGGTGAAATCTCAAGAATTAGAAGATAAATCTAGATTTGAAATTGTACTTAAATCTGGAGAAGTTTTGCAATGCGATAAATTATTGTTGGCAACTGGTAGCAACCCGGTAGGTTACAAAATTGCTAAACAACTAGGTCATCAAGTTGAACCAACAGTTCCTTCTTTATTTACCTTCAATATTTTAGATCAAGAATTGCGAGATTTAGCTGGTGTGAGCGTTGATCCCGTACAACTACGTTTATCAGTTCCGGGAAAACCTCAACTTGAACAAATTGGACCGTTACTAATTACTCATTGGGGTTTAAGTGGTCCTGCGGTACTAAAACTTTCGGCTTGGGGTGCGAGAATATTCCATGAATGCGGTTACAAAGGTACTTTATCTATTAATTGGCTTTCGGATTTAAATCCAGATCAAGTGCGAAAACAATTAGTAGAGGTAAAAACAGAACATGGGAAAAGGGCGATCGCCTTACATCGAGGAATAAAATTACCTCATCGTTTATGGCAATATATTGTATCTCGCGCCGGTATAGAACAAGAAACACGCTGGGCAGAATTACTTAAAAAGGATTTGAATAAGTTAGTAGAGGAACTCACTCAAGGACAATATATTATCGGTGGTAAAGGAGTTTTTAAAGACGAATTTGTCACCTGCGGGGGAATTAAACTCAAAGAAGTCAACTTTAAAACAATGGAAAGCCGTTTAGTAAAAGGACTTTATTTTGCCGGAGAAATCCTTGATATCGATGGTATTACCGGCGGTTTTAACTTCCAGAGCGCTTGGACAACCGGATATTTAGCGGGTGTAGGAATGGGAAGTTGACAGTGGACAGTTGACAGTTGACAGTTGACAGTGGACAGTTAATTTGTCCCCCCATCCCCCCATCCCCTTGTCCCCTTGTCCCCTTGTCTCCCCATCCCCCCATCCCCTTGTCCCCTTGTCCCCTTGTCTCCCCATCCCCCCATCCCCCCATCCCCTTGTCCCCTTGTCTCCCCATCCCCCCATCCCCTTGTCCCCTTGTCTCCCCATCCCTTAATACGGTGGATATCCAAAATCATCGTCTTCTGGATAAATGTAGGAACTAGAAACCCCTGCTGCTACCATTGGACGGGGTGTTTCTGTTTTGACGGGTTCTTTGGCAAAATCTTTGTATTCTTCAAAGGTTTTAGAAATCAATGCGGATTCTTTTGAGTCTGAAGCAATCAAATAGTTAGTTAATGTGGAAACTGTAGGATGTTTGTAGTCAACAGTTGCTGCAACCAAAACTGTATTTGTGGCAATTCCTCTTTCTTCGCATTCAATTATCGGCGAAAAAATACCGTGAGCGTGAAATAAGGGACCTTTTGGATTTGGTGCTTGCCTGCGGTATCCTGCATAAGCTCTTTCTAATTCAGTTACAAATCCCGCAGTTGCTCTTCCTTGTTGATATTCGCAATAAGCTTTACTAAAACTTGCTCCTGCTGCACCATTCAAAGTTAATTGTAAAGGTAATTCATGTAAAAAATTCTTATCTTCCCCGGCTAAAAAAATTAAATAGCGAGTAAAAGTTTTAAATTTAAGTTTGTCTACTAAAAAAGCATCATAATTATCCTTGAGAGTTCCTAACTTAGCTCCTGTTTCCCGGTCTTTGACTGATAAAGGACCACGACGGACTATAACTATATTTGGTGTAGTAGTAATAAAAACTGTTTCCACTCCCGAACTAAATTCATGTTCTACCTGCTGCCAATTTTGATCGGGTACAAAGCCAATAGCACGAGCATTATCTAGTTTAATCGCCAAACCGTAGGATGTTACGCCATCGGTGCCATGTCTGGGATTAATCATTTGACACCAAGGGATAATACGAGAAGGTGGTGCGTTGAACTTCTCGTCTTCAAAGTCGAATTTTGCAGATGCTTTCATCGTAAATGCGCGGTTGTCGATTTTGTATTGGGGAATTTTGCTCGGTTGAGTAGAATTTGAGTGCGAGGAGTGGAATGGTGATATTTTGAGACAAATAAATGCCGTGATTGACTGCAACCGAGAATCAATTAAAGTGATTTAATAAACTCAATTATTATTTATTTATCATTACGGAGGGACATTACGCATCTACCTGAAGCAGTTTTTAACAAGAACTTTACTTTCACCGTAGTCGTTGGATAATAATTTGCTGTTAGTTAATCTTGTATCAGCTATATTCTATAGTAATAAAAATACCAAGTATTTGGGTGCTTTTTTCTTCTACCTATATGCGTCTGGGAATTTAATTCCTAGTATAAGAGCGAAATTCCATTAAAATGGATTGATAATTTAATTTTTACAAGTGAGTAATATTAGGAACTTTTATTTTTAAAATTAAGTATTTATACTATTAAATGCTGTTTTATTGAAAATTTAGCTTACTGATTTTTACCAATTGCGAGGAGAAGATTTGCTTGTGTAGCAGTTGCGATCGCCCAACCTTGAATTGATATATCAGTACTAAGCATTAATTCAGCATCTAGCTGTGGGATGATTTGTAAAGCTTGGTTAAATTGTTACGTATTTGATTCATATTTTTCTAGCGGGCAGGATGCCCGCACTACAAAACTTTAAGAAAATTTGAATATACAAATTAAACGCTTTTTAGCAAAGTTTCTTCAAGCTCAAAATTATCTGCAAGATATTTTTCTACATACAGAATACTTTTATCTATCAATTAATTTTCAATTACAAATTACTTAGCAAAATAAGCGATACGAAGACTCTCTATTAAAATAAAAATTGATGAGATTGTAATCAAAATTCCCCAAAACCAATGCGGTAAAATCAAAATTTTAGCAATTTGAGCGGTATCAGATTTACCGTTGCAATAACGAAATACATAATTAAAATCGCGAAATGTACTTATACAAGCTTGTACACCAAGAAACTGAATTACAAAAACTTTTACTTGTGGAGATGCTTCTAATCCAATTCCTAAAATTATTAAACCTAGTAAAGAAATCACCAAAATTCCAATTCCGGTACGCACCCAAATTAGAACTGAAACTAACATAAATAGACCCAAAATAACTAATATATTTTGAGAAGTTTGCAAATTACGGGAAGCCAAAATAAAACCAGAACCGACAATCGGAGGTCCCATGGGACCAGCAGCATAAACAAGTACTTGACCAATTTTTCCTAAAAATAGCGAACCACGATATTCATACCGGGCTACTCCACTACCATTAGCAAAAATCTCTAATTTTTTAAAATTTCCTCCTAACAGCACAACCATTAAACCATGTGCCATTTCATGATACCAAGTTGACAGTAAAGTTAAGGGATAAAGAATTATTTTACCGCTGGGAATTTGCCACAAAATTGCAGTAGCGAAGGCAATTGCAATTAATAACGTTAATCCCATCCGGTCATACAATACCAAATTTTCGCTATTCCACAATTGATTCATAAATAGTATTTGTTAATTTATTAATTCAACAATTAACTTACGTATTTTTTCTACTTGTTTTATAATCTTAGTTGCTGAATAATTAAAGTTATAAGCATTACATTATCAATAATTATGCATTTGAAGCAAAAATAATTTATTTGGTGGAGTCGAGGAATTATTTTTCAACTATCAGCAACCTTGATGAAGACTTGGGTGTAGATGAATATTGGATTGTAGATGTAAAAAATGTTCAAATTATCGCTTTTTTGATCGAAAATAATGGTAGTCGCCGAATTACTCAATCTCAGATATTACCAGGTTTAAATATTTCAATTTTTGAAGAAGCTTTTCGTCGCTCTCGTCAAATGAATCATAGTCAAGTTATTACTTGGTTATTATCAGAATTTCAAAAATAATGTTAAGTATCTATGCCTTCATTAATTAGACATTTCTTTTAGGCAGGGAATAGGCAAAAGGGAACAGTAATATAACTGAGTAGTAATTATATAAATAATTTTGCTTAAGTACTTAGTTTGATGGTTGATAAGCTAAAAAGCGTTTAATTTGTATATTCAAATTTTCTTAAAGTCTTGTAGTGCGGGCATCCTGCCCGCTAGAAAGATATAAATTAGAAAAATATAAATTAGAAAGCATTTATAAATAAATTTTTTATATTGCCAATCAACAAACTCTAATTAACAACTAACAACTATTAAACATCAACTAACAACTAACAACTAACCCCTAATAACTGTCAAACATCAACTAACCCCTAACAATTTATAAGCGCTGAAGTAGACTTAAACCGTGTGTATCGGTACCGCAAGTACTGTATAATCCATACTCAGCAGCTAATTGCTGTACTTGTTGCGATCGCGTTGGACTGGGTTTCCAAGGTTTGGGATTATTATAAGCATAAAAGCTTTCCACACCGTCGATACCTAATTGAGCAGCAGCAGGAATCAAATCAAAATGGGTTCTTCTATAACGTGCTGGATGAGCAAGTACCGCTAATCCTCCAGCTTGTTGAATTGCAGAAATCACATTTACAGCTTGATAATCGGAACCTGTAACTGGTTTTCCCTGAGTGTAAGGCTGTATACTCGGATGTTCAGTTTTAAAAGCATAACCTAAAATGTGAACTTCCACATTCAAAAGATTAGCGTTGATTTCAACACCACTCCATAAATAAGGTGTATTAGCACCAGGATTATTCCACTTCCAATTTTCCAACCATTTTTGAGCAGCTTGATAACCATCAGTACTGTGATGATCCGTAACTGCAAGTCCTTTTAAACCAATGTTAATTGCCTGCTGCATTAATTCTGAAGGATGTATCTTACCATCAGAACATATAGTATGCATATGAAAATTATAATTATTCGGACAACTTTGTGCGTCTAAACTCTGAAATACTTCTTGTAAAAGCGTTTTAGAAGCACAAGCACGGGCAACATTTACAACCATAGCCTTCTCTTTTATAAAATTATTTATTCTGATCACTCGAGTCGCTCACAATGTACTCCGGAAAACACTAATCATCCGGATTTGTTTTATTACCAACTTTTTGCGTTTTTTTTAGCAAAGTTTTTCAGTATGTTAAGACTAACTTAGCAAATTTTAATGTTTATGGTCATGAGTACTTTCGATGATTTATCCGTATTACAGTAATAAATAGTTCTTATCACTTAAGTAATTTAGCGCCAAAATAGTTTGTCTACAATAAGTCAAAATACTACATACACAAATGTACAGCCCTTTTTCTCTTGAAAAAGATGCATCAAATTAAATTTATATGTTTACAAATATATGTATAATTAATTGCTTTAATTAGGCAAACCAATTAATTCTCCGTTACCAGAAATTACTTTACCGATGGTATAAGCTGCAATATTTTGGGATTGAAAAAATCTCATTGTTTGCTGTGCTTGTGAGGGTGGAACTAACACAACGAAACCAATTCCCATGTTAAAGGTATTGTACATAGCTTGCTGATTAACGGAACCGACTTGAGCTAACCATTCAAACACGGGTGGAATCATCCAGCTATCGGGTTGAATTTCGATGGCTTTTCCTTCTGGTAAACATCTGGGTAAATTTTCGGGTAATCCACCACCTGTAATGTGAGCCATTGCATGGATTTTCAAACCGGCTTTTTGGGCTGCTAATATTGATTTTACGTAAATGCGTGTCGGCGTTAAAAAAGTTTCACCTAAAGATTTACCGTCAAATAAACTGGGGGTATCGTCCCAATTGAAATTGCGATCGCAAATAATTTTTCTAACAAGACTAAAGCCATTGCTGTGTACACCAGAACTAGCTAAACCGATAGCGACATCACCGACTTCTAAGAGAGTTCCATCAAGCATCTGACTTTTCTCGACAATTCCCACACAAAAGCCAGCCAAGTCATATTCACCCACTTGATAAAAACCGGGCATTTCAGCGGTTTCTCCTCCGAGTAAAGCACAACCAGCTTGTTTACAACCAGAAACGATACCAGCAACGACTTGAGTTAACTGTTCTGGATTAAGTTTACCAGTAGCTAAATAATCGAGAAAAAATAAAGGCTCGGCACCGGATGTCAACACATCGTTAACACACATAGCCACCAAATCTATACCAACAGTATCGTGACGGTTGAGAATATGGGCAATTTTTAACTTAGTTCCCACACCATCAGTGCCAGAGATTAGAACAGGTTGCTTATAACCTGGGGGTAATTCAAAACAACCTCCAAAGCCACCCAATCCACCAATCACTTCCTTTCTAAAAGTACTGTGAACTAAATTACGAATTTGACCAACAAAATCGCGTCCAGCTTCAACATCGACTCCTGCATCCCGATAGTCCATATTAGTTGTTAGTTGACAGTTGACAGTTCTTACACCTTTAACCTTTAACCTTTGACCTTTAACCTTTAACCTTTAATCTTTAACCTAATTAGTTGATAATTATTAAAATACTTGACTTTCGATACCAACCCACCATTCACCTAAATTCATTAAATCTTGGTGGATATCTTGAAGATTTTCGGCGTATTCGTTTTCTGAAAGCGTTGCTCGGCTCTCTTCTAGTTTAAGAAGACGTAATTGTACTAACAACCAAGGTTTAGAAATACTTTGAGTCGCTTCAATATAGCGTGCAAGTTCCGTACTGTTCATGGGATTATTAATTGGTCGTTGGTAATTGATAATTGTCAAAGAAACTTCGACGTAACTTTACCAAGAATTTTGTTAAGGGGAATAAAACCGTAAGAGCGGCTATCAGTACTTGCTTCGGGGTTGTCTCCTGTAAGAAAACAAGAACCATCTTCAAGTACTAAAGCCACTCTCTTAATTATTTGCTTTGTTTGATAGGGATGTCGTGCAACTACGATATCACCTACTTGTGGTAGTTTTTGCCGATAAGCTTGTGGGTTAAATAATATTTCCTCTCCTGGCTGAAGTTGAGGAAGCATAGAAGAACCGCTAACGCGCAATCTTTTTCGCATTCCTAAAAGCAACTGTAGCAATTTTAAGGCTGTTCTTAGTTGCTCATTTATTGCGGATTCAGCCAAGTTTATCACTTTACCGACGTTTTAATAATTGCTGGTCATTAAGCCCAAACTAATTTTAATTTAAATTAGCTAGCTTTGTACCAAGAAACATCGCGGTCTTTGGTTGCCCAGAACATATTATGAATTTTATGTACGGCTTCCATTAATTCATTAGCGTGTTGGAGACTAACTTCTACTTTACAAGCGGAGCAAAGTTTTGCTGCTTTCCAGAAAGTATCGTGTAAGTCAGGATATTTTTCTAGGTGTACTGGTTTGAAATAATCTGTCCAAAGAATTAATAAATCTTCTTTAGTTTTTTGAGCTTGTTCTTCCTTAATTGCAATGTAGCGGGACAAGGTGTTGTGGTAAGCAACCATTGCGGCTTTGTCGCTGCTTGCTGGAGGCTCTAAATCCATGATTTTCTTGGTCATAGAGAGTACTGCTTCTGCTGTAATTCTAGCGGAAGAAGGGTCATAAACTCCGCAAGGGCCGTCGCAATGAGCGTGTACTTGTGGTGCGGGAAAATTGGATTTTAATTTGGCAGCAATTTGTTTGAACATAGTTTTGACACAGAAGGCTTATCTTCAGGATGTTTGTAGAGAGCTTTTGTCAGCAAAAGTTAGAATCTAGAACTCTTGATTTTGACTTTGCTATCCCCCCCTACCCCATTTAGCTTAGTGCTATTGTGTAACAATAGCAACTCTTTATTTCGGGTAACTTTCCTTCTAGTCCGCTACATAAGTTATGAAAGGTCTGTTCGTCTACCGACGTGCTGTAGAGACGTTATACATAACGTCTCTAGACAATTTTGAGAAAAACTAACCATTCATAATTAATGTGGTGGAGTACTAGTAAAGATATTTTTTTATTTTCGATTCGATTAGAAATCCAAATAATCAGATATGTAATTTGAGAACTCCATCTCCCATAAAGGATGACAGAGCCTCTTGATGATGCCAAAATAGAAAGTGGTCATCGTCCTTCTCCGACGAAGGAAAATAGATGTTAATCACCCATAACGATTACAAATGAGTCAAGCACTGTTGATAAAGGTTCACAATTCTGGTTGTGACTTGATCAATGGTTAAACCATCGGTAACTATTTCTATGGCATCTGCCGCTTTTCTGAGCGGGGAAACCAGCCTAGTACTGTCTTTCCAATCGCGTTCTTTAATACTGCGTTCGAGTTCTTCAAGACTTACTGAGGGTTGTCCTTGTTTCTCGAAGTCTTGTAAACGACGATGCGCCCGTTCGGCAACGGTTGCAGTCAAGAAGATTTTCACTTCCGCATCAGGAAAAACTTGAGTACCGATATCCCGTCCTTCTGCGACTAAACCGCCTTTTTTACCCCAGCTTTGCTGTTGTTTGACCAAAGCACTTCGCACGGCACTTTGTGCGGCGATCGCGGATACTTTTGATGTTACCTCGGTTGTCCGGATTTCATGAGTAACGTCATTGCCGTTAATCCACACCTGCACCGGCGATTTTAAATTTTCACTGGGAGTTAATTTAATTAAACAGCAGTTTGCCAACTCGGCGATCGCGCACTCATCATCCAAAGGGATTCCCTTTTGCAACACCAGCCATGTGACGGCACGATACATAGCACCTGTATCTAAAAATACTAGTCCTAGCTTCGCCGCAACTTGACGAGCTACGGTAGATTTACCGGCACCAGCGGGTCCATCGATGGCGATTATCGGTTGGCGATCGCGCAAAATAGTATTGTCAATCAATCGTGTCGGACCAATATGAGCGGCGATCGCAATCATTCCTTCCTCCTGAATTTCATCTAAGGGTATTAACGTAGTTGGTTCAATCAATTCAATATATTCCACGGATACAGTACTGACCATTGCTACTTCATGAAGAACAGCTTCGATCAGCTTGTTTCTTTTACGAACTCCGCTGCGAAAAACAGCATGAGCTTTCTGCAAGCCACGATGCAAAACAGCTGCTTGCTGTTTCTGACTTGCACTTAAATACTGGTTGCGGGAACTTAAAGCAAGACCATTCGCTTCCCTGATGATTGGACAAGCGACAATTTCTATTGGAAAATTAAGATCCGTAACTAGCCGTTTAATGATGGCTAATTGTTGAGCATCTTTTTGACCAAAGTAAGCCCGGTCTGGCTGCACCAAGTTGAAAAGCTTAGTAACAATAGTAACCACACCCTGAAAATGTCCTAGCCGAGTACGACCACACAAGCCTGATATCATATCAGATGGCGGAGTAACTTGTGTAAAAATTGAATCTTGTATATTCTTCCGAGCAACCCCGATCTCTTCCGGATTTGGTACAAACATAACATCTACCCCAGCTTCTTGGCAGAATTGCTGGTCTTGCTCTAAAGTCCGGGGATAGTGTTCAAAATCTTCTTGGGGACCAAATTGCAGAGGGTTGACAAAAATACTAACTATGACTATGGCATTTTCTTGCCGCGCCCGTTCAATCAAGCTTAAATGACCCTGATGTAAAGCTCCCATTGTAGGAACTAAACCTACTGCGGTTGGGAAGCGAGTTGTCATTTCATGGGGTAGTGGCTCATCAGAATGCAAAGGCAAGATTCGCCAACGGAGTTTATTCAAATAGCAGCGTAATGCTGCGACCGTTGTCAACAGGCGCACAAAAAAACCTCTATCTACTAGCTTTCCCCCGTTAGTTTATATCCGAATTTGGGGAAAGGGAGTAATTAAATAGAGGAATCTCAAGATTATTCTTGATTTGGGATGGGGGGATGGGGGGACAAGGGGATGGGGGGATGGGGGGACAAGGGGACAAGGGGATGGGGGGATGGGGGGACAAGGAGATGGGGAGATGGGGGGACAAGGAGATGCTTTCAAGGGTAGGTATTTAGGTTTTAGATAAATAGTTGAGAATTTTCTCAAGAGTTAAACGTAATTTCAAGGTTATAGCCAATGATTTTAGTTCTAAAACCAAAAAAATAGGCTTAATCTAAAAAAACCTACCCTTGAAAGACAAGGAGATGGGGGGATGGGGGGGACAAGGAGATGGGGGGATGGGGGGATGGGGAGAAATAAATCAATTTTTTACTTTTTATCCCCTATTCCCTATTCCCTATTCCCTATTCCCTATTCTTAACCTTTGACCTTTGACCTTTGACCTTAAACCTTTAATCTTTCACGTTAACTCCTATCTTCCTAAAACTTCAATTTTGACTGGTGCGACACCTCTACCAATCATTTGGATAACTCGCGCTGCACCATGGGAAAGGTCAATGATGCGACCACCGATGAAAGGTCCCCGGTCGTTGATTCTGACTACGACAGAACGACCATTGTTTACATTAGTAACGCGAACTTTTGTTCCGAAAGGTAAGCTGCGATGGGCGGCTGTCATTTTTTCTGGATTAAATCTTTCACCAGAGGCAGTTTTATTTCCTGAACCATCATAACCGTAGAAAGAAGCCATCCCTCTGTAACTTCTTCCCCCTCTTCTACTTGCAATCTTTGTAGGAGGATTTTTAGAGGTTGTTGTTTTGGCTGTCGGTTGTTTTTCGGGCTTGGCTTCAACTGCTGTTAATTCTGATGGTAAGCCATCAATTGTAGAGAGAGGAGATGCTTGACCTAAAAGTCTCCGCAAGCGATTTGTTGCTTGGAGTGCATCTTGTCTGAGATTTTGAGTTGCATCAGGAAGAATTATGTCACCGTTGATTTCTATAAGTTCGGAGCCGTCAACTTTGATCATGTAGCGTTCAGCTATAGACTTGGCTCCAGACTTAGATTGAGTATTTCCATTCCAACTAACGGTAATTTTGCTAGCGTCAATTTTCTGTTCGATTAAATCGTTGATTTTTGCGGCTACTAGATTCGCTTTCTCTACAGGATTGCCGCTGTAGTTGCTGTCAACTAGAATTGCTTCTGCTGAATTTAAAAAGGTGAAAACAGGAATGTTGCGGACGTACAGAGTTGCTGCCTGACGGTCTGATAACTTATGTGCATAAACTTTGGTAAAAATAGCATTCGGTCCTTTAGTATTTACCCCTGCTGCATTTTGGATGGGCATTTTTTCAGAGGTAATTGACGCTTCAGTTGCCGTTTGAGCGCGGCTAATAGAAGTTGTTCCAACAAAGGTTGAAATTACAGTTACGACAGTCCACAAAAGTTTTTGATTCATGCTTCTAAGTAATAATTAAAGCGACAAAATGTTTGAGGCTTGATGATGTACGGAACGACGGAATAAACACACTAATCGGTCGCGATATCTCCCCAAATTTTGAAACTTTTTGCTCTCACGATTTATTTATTAACTGCAACACATTAACACGAAGCTTGTAACTTGGATATCCGAAATTTACCGTATATTACTGCCAAAATATCAGAAATTAACACCGCATTGCAAGGGTAAAACCGTTGTCTCATCTTGAGTTTAGCAATGTAACATTTTTAGATAAATTACAAAATTTATTTTTGATAATTTGAGTGATTAAAAATTTAAATCAATCACCTCTCAACTGACTTCTATCTCAAAATTGATACATTTTTTAGTCGAATTAAAGTATTTTATTCAACAAATTTTGACTATAAATAATACTTAGGTAAATCTCTATTAGTTTAGTAGTTCAAATAAAATACTGATAATACTTGAGTTATTCTAATCAATCGCAAATAACTTATTTAAAGTCATCAAGGCTGTAAAACCCTTGTATTGAGAGGTTTTAAACGACTATGTTGCTAATAAATGCGATTATTCTTTAAGGCTTAACTGATACTGATTATTTATTTAAATGTGTTATGTATCGGACAAGTTATGAATTAAATAATTTATAGATAACAATTCAGGTCGAAATAAATTTACTACATGATGCAAAGTATAAAATCTAGGGATCATTAGGGGTAATTAGATATTTATGAGATAAAATTTTGTAATAAAAAAATAACAAATTATGAGATAATACGCAGCATTAATATTTGAGGTGCTGTTCTATTTCTCAGTATTATCCAATTTGAAAACCCAGATGCAGTGATTTGTCAAGGGTAATTTAGCCGACAGGTAATCAGTAATGAATAATGCTCATTACCAATTACCAATTATCAATTACCAATTATCAATTACCAAATATCAAACTGAGATAATTACACCTGCACTTTGCACTGCCATTCGGTCAACGGCACATACAGCATAAGTTCCAGGTTCAACGGTGGCTTCGGTTGTATTTTTGGATAAAATTCGTTGGAGTTTCCAATCATTACCGCTCTTTTTATAAAGTGTCCAAGAACGAATTTCACCACCTCCACTAGCCCAAGTGATTTTACGATTATTGGTTTCTACTTTGATTGGTGATGCTGGTGGTAAACTATTGCGCCATTGCATTACAGGTACTAATGCAGGTTCTTTATATAATAAAGATTTAAATTTTTCGGCGATATTTTGACGATTTTCTTTGATAGCATTCACGCTAAAGAAAATATTCCCCAATGACAAACTTTTATTCAAACTACGACTGATAGCTACTTGCTTTATAATTTCCTCTTGCGTCCAAGCTTCTCCATCCAAACGTGCAATGGTGTTACCTGCATAAACGTGTCGTTGCTTGGAATTAATACTTGTCCACCACTGGAGTAATATGGGATAACTTTGTGCAGTTTGGTCAATCCGCCAATATAACTGTGGCGCGATATAATCCAACCAACCTTGTTGTAACCATTTTTTGGCATCGGCATAAAGTACAGAGTAAGCGTCTAAACCTTGAATACCATTAGGTTCTCCGGGACGATAAATTCCGAAAGGGCTGATACCAAACTTGACGTGAGATTTTGCGGACTTAATACCTTGCCACAACCGCTGCATCATCCGATTAACATTGTCCCTGCGCCAGTCGTTTAAAGTTAATTTACCGCCGGCATTTTGATAAGCTGCATAGGTTTTGCTATCGGGAAAAGATTCACCGCTAATCGGGTAAGGGTAGAAATAATCATCAAGGTGAATGCCATCAATATCGTAGCGCTGCACAACATCCATAATCACATTGTAAGCTCTGTCCTGGACAACTTTCGCGCCAGGGTCCATCCATAATTGAGTTCCCCAACGATAAACTACTTCTGGATTAGTTACTGCTATGTGAGGAGCAACGTTTTTGACTCTTGCGTGGGAAGTACTAGCACGGTAAGGGTTAAACCAAGCGTGAAACTCGATATTACGCTTGTGACATTCGGCGATCGCAAATTCTAAGGGGTCGTATCCTGGTGGTTTACCTTGAGTTCCAGTCAACCAAACACTCCAAGGTTCGTATTTAGAAGTGTACAATGCATCTCCTTCGGGTCGAACCTGTAATATTAAAGCGTTGAAGTTTAATTCTTGTAGTTTGTCGAGAATTTGAATTAACTCAGCTTTTTGTTGTTCAACAGATAACCCCCCACGACTGGGCCAGTCACTATTCCAAACGGAAGCAACCCAAGCACCCCGAAATTCTCGATTCGGCTCAATTTGAATGCTTGTTGGTGGTGGTGTCGGTACATTTACTTTTTCTGGTGGTTGAACAATATATGGTGAAGCAATTTTTTCTTCTTCACCCAGCCAAACTAAAGCTTGATAAATAAAAGCTGAAATATCGGCACGAGTTGCAGCTAAAGTGGGATTGAGTAATTTGGGATTTGGATAACTGACTACCATTTCAGCACGAGTAACGATTGCTGCTGTCGGCTTTGCGTAATCTGGAATTTTCTGAGCATCTTGGTAGATTTGCCCAAGCACGGGTAATAAATCCGATGACACTTTTGATGTCATACTCAAACCGCTAATAATACTTAAAAGTGCATCTATCCTTTGAATTCTATTTGCAGGACGAAAATAATTATTCGGAAAGCCGCTAATAAATACTGTTTCGTAAGCTTTTTTGATGGCAGAAGCTGCCCAATAATTATCAGGAACATCTTTAAATGCTACATATTCTCGTTTTTTGGCAATTCGAGAAAATGTAGTGGTGATAATAGCGGCAAATTCAGCACGGGTAACTGAATTATCGGGACGAAAAGTTCCGTCGGGATAGCCATTCAAAATTCCACGACGCGCTAAAACTTCAATAAATTGACGCGCCCAATGATTTGTAATATCCGGGAAGCGAGCAGATGATGAGGTCATGATTATACCCAAGTTCACTGTATATAAATTGACTTTATCTGCCACTGATTATGCGATCGTTATTTGCAAAAAATAAAGTTAAATCAGTACTAAATATGACATTTGTATTGAACACAACTTTTTGTGGAAAAGATAGTTGAGTAAAACATCACTTGATATCCTGATTTGAAGCTCATAAACTGTAACTGTAATTTGTAAATATAATTAATTTTGTTACTGTTAATTTTACGTAAATTCACTTATATATTATTTTTGTTCAGTTTAATTGGTATACTGGGTTTTTCCTATGTAGACAAAAAATCGCCGCTCACAGCTTGCTATGAATGGGGATTTTCATCTCAAACTGAAAAATACTACGTTTATCCTGAAAAGATAGTAGTTGAACCTTGGCGGGGACAATATCATGTGTATGGTATTTTTCAAATCCCGGACGGATATCTTAACGATAAATTATTACAGGTAGAAATACCTGGTAAAGGCGCATACTGCGGAATACTTTCCTACGGTGGAACAATTACAATTGATGGTGTGTATGCGAAGCCCGGACATTATTTAATGAAAGGAATGTTAAATACCAGGATTGCGATCGCGTTAATTTTGCAAGGTAAGCAAAAAGAGTTACAGCAATTGGGTAATTGGAAATTGGGATATACGAAAATTGAGGATAAGGTTTCGGAATATTGACCAACTCTGAAATTCGTCGGGTTTTGATGATAAGCTGTTACGCATTTAATTTTTATTTGACTAGCGGGCAAGATGCCCGCACTACAAGAATTTGATTTTTTTTTGTACAATTTACCTGCACATCAGCTTAACAGACAATAGTTATCAAAACCCGACTTCTTGACTCAACGTTTTTTCACCCAACTAAGGATAAAAACCTAAACTTGGTAGCCCCAAAGTTTCATCCCAACCCATCATAATATTTAAACACTGGATTGCTTGACCTGCGTGTCCTTTGACTAAATTATCGATCACCGATATGACTATAACGCGACGAGTGCGAGTGTCAACTTCGATACCTAGATAGCATAAATTACTGCCAGTAGCCCATTTAGTTTGGGGGTAAACTCCTGGTTCGCAGATTTTCACCCAAGGGGAGTTACGATAAAAGGCTTTGTATATAGTAATTAAATCATCCCTGACTAATCCGGGGTCGCGTAGAGTTGCGTATACAGTTGATAAAATACCGCGCACCATTGGTATGAGGTGGGGTGTAAATTGTACAGTTACTTCATGTCCTGCTAAATCGCTGCAAACCTGTTCGATTTCTGGAGTATGACGGTGACGGACGACGCTGTAAGCTGTAATACTATTATCTACTTCGGATAGTAGTAAATGGGTTTGGGCTTGTCTTCCCCCGATTGAGGTACCCCCTTTGCTGTCGATAATGGCAGTTTGCGGTACGATTAATCCTTGCTTGAGTAGAGGTGAAACTGCTAGTAAACTGGCGGTAGGGTAACAACCGGCACAGCCTACAAGTTGCGTATCAGAAATGCGATCGCGATAAAGTTCTGGTAATCCGTAAATAGCCTCGGCAGCGGTTTCAATATCTTGACGCTGTTTGCCGTACCAATTAGTGTAAATTGTCAAGTCGCGAAATCGATAATCTGCTGACAAATCGAGGACTTTACATCCATATTCGAGCAGTTTTGGTGCAATTTCGCAGGCTAATCCGTTGGGTAGCGATAAAAAAACGACTTCGCAACGGCGTGCAATTGCTTCCGGTTCTAAGGCTTCAATCGGAAGGTTGACGATGTGGGCTAAGTGAGGATAAATATCACCAAAAGACTTTCCAGCACTAGCTTCGCCGCCTAAATAAACCAGTTCTAGTTCTGGATGATTTAGTAGCAGTCGCACCAACTGAACTCCGCCGTAGCCTGACGCGCCAATAATTCCCACGGGTACGCGCCTAAAATTGCCCATATTAAAATCCTTATCCAATGATTTTCCGTGTTGATGCAATCGCTATGTGCTTCATGCTTTTAACTCGCGGTCGGCTGACGTAGGGAAGACTCACACCCTCAGACTGTGATTGGGTAGAAACTTCTGCTATGTTATCGAATGATTGCCATGATGAAGACGGTATTTCATAAAAGAGCTACAATAAAGAATAAGGTTTATTAAAAAAAATTAACGTTCGCTCTTCGAGAAATTCTCTGTGTCGCAGCATAATACCGAAACGCACTATTCGCAAGATGGGAAATCCACCCCAGTTAATGCTTCTTTAAATCAAGGATTTAAATTTGATTCTATTGACGCTGCCTTAGCCGATTTGAAAGCTGGTCGCCCTGTAGTGGTGGTAGATGATGAAAATCGAGAAAATGAAGGCGATTTGATTTGTGCTGCCCAATTTGCAACTCCAGACACAATTAATTTGATGGCAGTAGAAGCACGAGGCTTGATTTGTCTGGCAATGACTGGCGATCGCCTTGATGAACTTGATTTACCTTTAATGGTGAAAAACATCACGGATACCAATCAAACTGCTTTCACTGTTAGCATTGACGCAGGTCCGGAATTAGGAGTAACCACAGGCATTTCTGCCGAAGACCGCGCTCGCACAATTCAAGTGGCGCTCAACCCCCATACTAAACCCGAAGATTTACGCCGTCCCGGTCATATTTTCCCGATTCGGGCTAAAAACGGAGGAGTACTCAAACGAGCGGGACATACAGAAGCTGCTGTAGACTTGGCTCGGTTGGCGGGTTTATATCCGGCTGGGGTAATTTGTGAAATCCAAAATCCCAACGGTTCGATGGCGCGGCTACCGGAATTAATTGAGTATGCAAAACATCATAAATTAAAAATTATCAGTATTGCGGATTTAATTAGTTATCGTCTGCGTTACGACCGGATAATTAAACGGGAAACTGTTGCCGATTTACCTACACAATTCGGTAATTTTAAAATCTACGCTTACCGTCACACTTTGGATGATACAGAACACGTAGCAATTGTCAAGGGCGACCCAGCACAATTCGGCGATAAAGCTGTAATGGTGCGGATGCATTCCGAATGTCTGACGGGAGATGCTCTGGGTTCTTTGCGCTGCGATTGTCGAATGCAGTTACAAGCAGCCTTAAAAATGATTGAGACAGCAGGGGAAGGTGTTGTTGTCTACTTGCGTCAAGAAGGGCGTGGGATTGGATTGGTTAACAAATTAAAAGCCTATTCTTTACAAGATATGGGGTTGGATACTGTAGAAGCAAATGAACGCTTGGGATTTCCTGCTGATTTGCGCGACTACGGTATGGGAGCGCAAATGCTGATGGATTTAAACGTACATCAAATACGTTTAATTACCAACAATCCCCGTAAAATTGCTGGGTTGAAAGGTTACGGTTTGGAAGTAGTTGATCGAGTACCTTTATTAATCGAAGCCAACGACTACAATAGTTATTACTTAGCGACAAAAGCCAAAAAGCTGGGTCATATGCTGTTGCAGACTTATTTGGTAACATTAGCGCTGCATTGGCAAGATGAACCGTTATCAATTACCGAACGTTACGAACGTTTGGATAAGATAAGACATTTAGCAAAAAATCGTCATTTATTATTGCAAGAAGAAACCCGTCCTTTGGGATTAGCGTTGTTTAGTAAACCATCTTTAACGGTACACTTGGGTTTAGATCAAGCCAACGTTGCTTCTGAGGATTGGTATCAAGACAAAGACCATCCTTATTTACAGGCTGTGATTAATATTCTGGATAAAGTTGTAGAATTGCCTTATGTTCAAAAGTTAGAATTTCTAATTTCTGCTGGAGTAGACCCGTTGAGTAAGCTACAGGTAAAGTTAGATAGACAAGCTTTTGAATTAAATCAGCGACCTTCTTCACTCAGTGATAAGTTAGAAACCCAGAAGATTTATAGTTTTGGGAAGTAGTAGTTCACCACATAAGTTTTGAGGGGTTTGTTCGTCTACCGACGTGCTGTAGAGACGTTATACATAACCTCTCTAGACAATGTTGAGAAAAACTAACCATTTATCATTAATGGGACAGACCACTAGTGGTCTGTCCCATTAATTTTGACGGGTTGGATAAATCTTTGATAGCTTAACTCTTGCGTCTTCTGTACGAAAACGCCAGTCTACACAAATCTTATTGTTATTGCGATCGTACTCCCAAGCCGAAACCTCTTTTTCTAAAGTTTTAATATCTGGAATTCTTCGTTTTAAACATTGTCGTACAACTACAGATAACTCCGATTCAACCATATTCAACCAG
>Ga0209911_100076_pt1 | contig 99649 bp, 86 predicted proteins | sample FECB21metaG_FD_188301 | JGI IMG/M metagenome (GOLD analysis project Ga0209911, IMG submission 188301) | Cyanobacterial communities from the Joint Genome Institute, California, USA - FECB-21 (SPAdes) (version 2) | ecosystem: Environmental > Aquatic > Thermal springs > Hot (42-90C) > Microbial mats...
CTGGTTGAATATGGTTGAATCGGAGTTATCTGTAGTTGTACGACAATGTTTAAAACGAAGAATTCCAGATATTAAAACTTTAGAAAAAGAGGTTTCGGCTTGGGAGTACGATCGCAATAACAATAAGGTTTGTGTAGACTGGCGTTTTCGTACAGAAGACGCAAGAGTTAAGCTATCAAAGATTTATCCAACCCATCAAAATTAATGGGACAGACCAGTAGTGGGAGCGTCTCGCTCCCTGGTGGTAAGTAGCGAGCGTCCCGCTCGGTGGTTGTAAAGACGGAGCTTCTAGCTCCCACTACGAGCGCGTTACCCCGCTTTCATTAATGTGGTCTGATATTACATCAGAAAATTCCGATAAAAACCCGACTTCTAAGATATTACCTAAGTTCCCTTGCGATCGCGAATGTGTTGGGGTATGTGGTATCTATCTCCTAAGATTTCCAATAAAGGGCCGTGAACATCAAATGTCACCATACTTACCGATGCAACTAAAATATTAATCCGATAGCGGTAGCGTCCCAAATCAATACCGAGTAGACTGCAAAGTATAATCCGAATAGTAGCTTTATGAGAAACTACCAATACATTGCCTTGGGGATGTTTTTCTTGGATTTCAGCAATTACAGGCATAGCACGGTTTGCGATATCTACCGCAGTTTCTCCACCTTTTGGTGCATTCCAAGCCGGTTCTGTCAACCAATTAATATAGTTTTCAGCATGATTTTCTTGAGCAAAAGATTTACTTTTACCTTCCCATTCACCATAACTACCTTCTTTAAGTCCATCCCGTAACTGCATATCCATACCAATAGCATCACAAAACGGTTTTGCAGTCGCAACAGCACGCTTCATCGGACTAGCATAAACAGCTTCCCACTTCAGCTTCTTGTAAACATCAGCAAAAGCTTCAGCCATTTCTAAACCTTCGGGTGTCAACTCCGCATTAGTTTCACCGCAAAAATTGCCAGTTTGACTAAAAGTGGTTTCTCCATGTCGCAGTAAATATAAATTAAGAGTCATAAATTGTATCTCGATGGGGATAATAAATAAGGTACTTAGTAATCCTATCGAAAATATGACCAGAAAAAAGTTAGTAATTAGGACTACCAGAGTAACCTTGTTAAAGTTGAAAAAATTAATTTGTAATTGATGCTATAACGGGAATTAATTACGAATTACATTGACCTATTGTTCCAGTTCTGGTATATCAAAGAGTGAATAATAGATTTTGTAAAAATGTTTATTCCAAAAATACGTTTTATCATAGGTAGTTTTACTGTTTTATTAGCTGGGAGCCTAAGTAGTTATGCTTACGGTGAATCGCAAAGTCCGCAGAAAGCTTCCACCGTATCCCAACAGTCCAGTTTATTCAATTCAAGTTTGAGATTAACTTCTAATTTTTCCTTTTTACCTACATTGTGTAAACCGAATAATTCTACACCTTGTCAAAATCAACCTTCAATCAATAGCAATACTTTATATCAACCACAACTGCTATCCCAAGCGTACAAAGTTATTGACGAATTACAAAAATATCAATTTACTATTAATGGTAATAACCTTTTTAGTGCTGCTCAATTATCTGGGAATAAAATCAATTTCAATCAAGGGGATTTATTAGCAACTTTAGTAAATACGAGACAATATTATCAAAACCATGCTAATAATGACCCAAATATTTTACGTCCGGGAGTGCTAGAAACTCAAGGAGTATCTATAGAAGATATAACGAAAACTCTTGATTTTATGATTAGTGTATTACGAGAAGATATTGCTAATAATCGCACGACTCGTTTACAAGATCCTAATTTTATTAACTCTAATTTTCGGGTGATTAAATGGTCTGCTTATAATCCCAAAGAACCCCAACGTAAAAATTTACGCATTACCAAATACGCTGTTTTTGTTCATCCCGGTTCGCGTAAGAAAACTGCTCAATTCAATGTTCCTCTTTACAGCCTTAAGGATACTGCAAATACAGATGAGTTTTACACTAAATATAGCAAACAAGATGTATTGTCGGGCATTTACGAACCTGGTGGTAAAGAATTTGGTAAAGTTGAACCGATTGTTTATATGACCAGAGAAGGTTTAGAAGAAGCCTTAATGGAAGGGACAATACTTGTTGATTTGGGTGGTGGTTCTTCGGCTTATTTTAACGTTGATAGAAGTAACAAAATTCCCTATGTCAGAGGTTTAAATAGACGTTCGCAAAAGCGTTATTGGTATTTTAGAGAAGTTAAAGATATTAAAGGTTACGGCTATAAAATTGATGAAAAAATATCAATTAAACCGGGAGTAACTTTTGCTGGTGATGTATTGAATGTTGGTTTAGGTAGAATGATTGTCATCGAGTATATGCTCAATGGACGTAAACAGATGAGAATGGGAGTTATGGCTGATACAGGTGGGGCATTTTTACCCAACTTTTATCAACTAGATTTTCTTGCAGGTATTTTCCAAAATAAAAATAGTTTCAATCAACATATTAAACAACTACCAGAGTATGCGACAGCTTATATATTGATTAAAAAATGATTGAAAAATAATTTAATTTAAATTATTTGAATATTAAATATTAAAAGCCTATTTGCGTTTTTGTCTGTGTAAATAGGCGCATTAAAGTTTGAGGTAAATTAGTAACTTCCCGGATTAAATCTTCCGGAGTAATCCCAAACATACTCAAAATAACCACAATCACAACAAGCGCAATTACAGTACTAAAAGTTGTTTTTACTACGTTTAGTAAAGCCTTAAAAACTATAAAGGCAACAACCAATGCAGCGATTAAAACAATTAACTCAAGTGGCATAATTTTAAGTTGATTAATTTAAATTTAATTTTAGATGAGAAAGTCCAAAAATAATCTTCCTAATTTTGATGATTGTTACAGAGTGGCAAATTGATCACAAGTAAATTAGAATACATTTTAATAATGATAAATTAATTAATTAATATTCTTTTATCTATTAATGACCAACTACTAGCTACAACTTCAATAACCGAAATTCAGGATATCTTCTAATTTAACGAAAAAAATCCCAAAACTCCGCGTACCTCAGCGCTTACCTTTGCGTGACTCTGCGTTCAAAAAACATATTCTTAATTCTCAATAAGTTGTTACGCATTTAATTTATATTTTTCTAGCGGGCTTTCCGGCCCGCACTACAAGAGGTTAATAAAATTTGAATATACAAGTTAAACGCTTTTTAGCTTACAATCCAATCAATATATGGGGAGACGTAGCAATACGCCCCGTCTCTACATGATTAATTTGTTTATTGTCTAACAGCTTTCATCGACAAACCAATCCGCTTTAATTTCTGATTAACTTCCAATACCTTAACTTTCACAACTTCTCCGACTTTGACAACTTCTTTAGGATCTTTGACAAATCGATCTACAAGTTGAGATATATGTACCAAACCATCTTGATGTACTCCAATATCGACAAAAGCGCCAAAATTCGCGACATTGGTGACAATTCCTTCTAATTCCATTCCTACTTGTAAATCAGTAATCTCATTGATTCCTTCTTTAAAAGTCGCATACTTAAACTCAGCACGAGGATCTCTTCCCGGTTTTTCTAATTCTCCGATGATATCTCGTAATGTCGGTTCACCTACAGTCTCAGTGACGTATTTTTTCAAATCAGCTTTTTTGAGATTTTCGGCAATTTGGGTAACTTGCTTTAATTCCAAATTCAAATCTGAAGCAATATGTTTGACTAGAGGATAACTTTCCGGATGCACTGCGGTATTATCTAAAGGATTTTCACCATTACGAATTCTTAAAAAACCTGCTGCTTGTTCAAAAGCTTTTGGCCCTAATTTGGGAACTTTCAACAACTGACGACGATTTTTAAAAGCTCCATTTTGATTACGATATTGGACAATATTATTGGCAATGCTAGAGGTAATTCCGGAAACAGAAGTTAAAAGTTCTTTAGATGCTGTATTTAAATCAACCCCAACATAGTTAACGCAGCTTTCAACAGTTTCATCTAATTTCTTTTTGAGCAATTTTTGGTCTACATCATGTTGATATTGTCCCACACCGATAGATTTGGGGTCAATTTTCACTAATTCGGCTAAAGGATCTTGTAAACGACGACCGATACTAATGGCTCCGCGCACGGTAATATCTAAATCGGGGAATTCTTCGATCGCGACTTTACTCGCTGAATATATAGATGCGCCCGACTCGTTAACCATAACTTTAATTGGTTTACGCTGCATATTTTCCATGACTTCGGCTACAAATTCGTCAGTTTCACGAGAAGCTGTACCGTTACCAATCGCGATTAATTCAACGTTGTATTTTTCCATCAAATTTTGCAGTATTTTAGCAGCTTCGCGGCGTTTTTCGGCTCCTGTATGGGGAAAAACCGCTTGATACTCCAGAAACTTCCCCGTTTCATCCAAAATTGCCACCTTACACCCAGTTCTAAATCCTGGATCAATGGCGATCGCCGGTTTCATTCCCGCTGGTGCTGATAATAATAAGTTACGTAAATTAGTTTCAAATGTCTTGATCGATTCAATATCTGCATATTCTTTCTTCTCAGATATGACTTCATTAATCAAAGAAGTTTTCATCAAGCGATTAAATGCATCTTTAATCATTTGTTGATAAAAAGTGCGAATTTCTGGCTGTTTACTACGAATTTCTTGAGATTCCAAATAAGAAAGCACATCATCTTCATCAAAAGCAATTTCGTAACTTAATATTTTCTCCTTGTCTCCCCGACACAAAGCCAACATATTATGAGGGGCAATATTACTTACTTTCATGCGATAATCGCGGTACATTTCATACTTTGTCGTACCTTCAGGATATTCGTCTTTGATACGAGAAACAAATACCCCCGATGCTAACAGCAATTCGCGTAAATATGCCCTCAAATGAGCCTTCTCCGCCACTTCTTCGGCTAAAATATCACTAGCACCTTTGAGCGCTTCTGCTGCGCTTTCAACACCTTTCTCTGTACTTATATACTTGGCTGCTTCTACATTCAAATCCCCTGACACACCACCTTTCACATTCAACGACTTAATCAACTCCGCTAATTGATCGAGTCCCTTCTCTTTGGCAATAGTAGCGCGAGTCCGACGCTTAGGACGATAAGGTAAATATAAATCTTCTAATTCTGTTTTTTGTAAACATAATTCGATTTGCTGTTTCAACTCATCACTGAGTTTACCTTGTTCGGCGATCGCATTTAAAATAACTGATTTCCTTGCTTCTAATTCAGTCAGGTAAGTATACCTATCGGATAAATCACGCAACTGGGTTTCATTCATCTCACCAGTACGCTCCTTACGGTAACGGGCAACAAAGGGAATAGTTGCACCTTCTGCAAATAACGACAGCGCATTTTCCACCTGAAAAGGCTGGAGATTCAGTTCAGTGGCTAACAATTGGGGAATATTCAACATTGTCCTGCGATTATAAAAGGAACACCGTATTTAAGGTAATTCTACGCCTATAATATTATTCGAGTATTCAAGTTCGAGCGCTAGTATATAGTGATAAGCTAATATATTAAACAATAAATAAAATTCGGAATATCAGTCCGATATAGTGTTTATATATGTAGGAAGTTGTAGCAAAAAAAAACCGAAAGGGTGTAATATCAGTTACATCTGCTTCCAATAGCAGGTCGATGATTTTCGTATAAAAGCAAATGCTTAGAATTCGGAGTTGAGAAAAGATGCCTTTATTTTTTCTGATTCCACTTTTTATCTGTGTAATTACTGGCTATATTTTTAAAAAATGTAGCGATGAAGTGGGATATCTTGCAGGTTTGTTCGCAATTATTAGCCTTGTGTTCAGTTTGATTTTAGCACCTTGGGAAATCCAGGTTTTGTTGTTAGTTGTAGTGTTGGTTACTACTCAGAAATTATTGCAGCAAAATGAATATCAACTCAAATTTGAACAACGCGGAAATAATCATCATCAAAATCAAACTGTTTCTTCATCTGAGACTGTAAAAAAAGAACTTAATCGTCAATATCGTGGTACTAATTATCAACTAGATATTGTAGATACAGAAATTATTGAAGAAGAAGTTAAAGGTAAGTATCGTGGAACCCCTTGGATAATTCGTCGTGTCAGGACAATTGTGAACAGGGAATAGGGAACAGGGAACAGCTAGATAACTGAGTAGTAAATATACATGGAATTTATTTTACTTACCTACTTATTCTAAAGCTTTCCCACTACCAATTAAATACAGTAAAGCCATCCGCACCGCAACCCCGCTAGTCACTTGATTTTGGATTAAACTAAACTCAGGATCATCCATTAAATCCGAGCTAATTTCCACACCTCTATTTACCGGCCCTGGATGCAGTACTTTGACGTTGTGCTTACAATTTTTTAATTTATCCCGCGTAATTCCAAACAATTGATGATATTCTCGTAACGAAGGTAGTAAATGAGCACTCATCCGTTCCTTTTGTAATCGTAGCGTCATCACAAAATCGGCATCTTGTAAAGCTGGCTCCAATTCCCAATGTACAAATAACTTCCCTGGTCTATCTTGACCGTAATCGGCAAATAATTTTGGTAACAGAGTCGGTGGTGCTGCTAAATGTAACTCAGCACCGCTAACTGCGGTAAGACTCCAAATATTCGACCTAGCGACGCGAGAATGCAGAATATCGCCGACAATGGCAATTTTTTTTCCCTGCAAAAGTTCCAGCCGGGGATTATCTTGGTCAAAAAGACTACAAATGGTAAACAAATCTAAAAGTGCTTGAGAAGGATGTTCGTGTTGTCCATCACCAGCATTTAAAACGCTGACTTTTACACCCAAACGATCCATTTCTGTTGCGATCGCGTTTGGGACTCCTGCATCTTGATGACGTACCACCATGATGTCAGTACCCATAGCTAAATAAGTTTTAGCTGTATCTAAAATTGTTTCTCCCTTTGTCATCGAAGAATTAGCAGCGGAGAAATTCAAAGTATCGGCACTCAGACGTTTTGCAGCAAGTTCAAAACTACTCCGAGTCCGAGTAGATGGTTCAAAAAACAAATTAGCCACCACCTGTCCCTGTAAAGTAGGTACTTTTTTCATTCTCCGCGTTAATACTTCCTGAAAACTAGCAGCAGTCTGTAAAACCGCGTTGTATTCAGTAGTCGTGAAGTCAGCCAGGGAAAGGATGTGATGACGAGTCCAGGTGGTAGTAGGCATGAATTTTTATCGACTTTACCGTGCTATTGCACGAGCGATGATTTCTCTACAGTTACTTAGTTTAAGTGTGCAGAGCAGATTATACCACCTGCCTTATAGTTTTGAACTATTAAATAAAGATAAACAAGCAAGTTAAAGATTCTTTTTAACTGCGTCGCTAAATTCCTCATAGGGCTTAGCACCGACAAGATTTTCTACTAACTCGCCATTTTTGAAAATTAATACCGCAGGAATACTGCGAACTTGGTATTTTTTTGCCAGTGGTTTATCTTGGTCTACATCTATTTTGACCACTTTAATATCTTCTGGATATTCTTGGGCTAGTTGTTGTATTAAAGGTGCAACCACACGACATGGACCGCACCAAGTAGCGGTAAAATCAACTACGAGGATATTTTCAGATTTTAAAAGTGTCTCGAATTCGGTTTCTTTAACTTGGGTTACTGTACTCATATTATTTATTTGCAATGATTACCAACTTTAAAAAAATTTAAAATTACTTAATATGAATTAAAGTAATTTTGTTGTTTTTTGTCGCTGGGATTTGATTTTTTACTTAATAATTTTAAACGATAACGGTCACACAAAATTTTGATTTTTTCAGGAATAGCCGCAAGTGTCACAATCGGTGGTTGGTGCGTTAGATGTATTAAAACTATATGTCTTAGCAGAACATAGTCGTGCATCTAACACACCCTACAAGAATTTGATTTTTTATTTATAAACACGCTTTAAGACATCAGTATAGCGTTTAAAGTCTCAGTGGTTGTAAAATTTTGATACACAGGTCTTGAAGGTATAGGTCTCCTGCGTTCGTGAGTGATTACTAATCTGCGTTCAACAATAGTTAACTTTTTAGCAGAATAATCTACATTGTAAGTAAATCTCCCTGAAGGGGCGATAAATGCATTGAGGTTGTTGTCAACAGGAGATGCAGGTAAAGAAGTTTCTTGCCCGTCATTATTGTTGCGAAGAACCATATAGTAAGTACTATCGTCGTTTTGACAAATAGTTACACTACGAATTGCACTTATCCCTCGCGCTAAAAAATTTGGACAATCGCTCGCAGAAGCTATTTGAAATTTTTCAGGAATCGTAGAAGCTTGAGCGATTGACATTTGAGAAAATGGTGCTAACAATAACAATGCACCTACGCTTGTTAATACTAAATTTATACTTTGTTTTTGATTAAAACTAGATAGTCTAAATTTCATTTGTTTATTTTCCTTAGAAGATAAAAAGATTACTTGATAATTATTAGCTTGGGTAAAACCCATATTTTTTAGCGTTGATTGATGCTTCAAAGCAAGTCAATATAATTCCAGAAAAAAACCCCAGGGTTCGGCAGTTAAAATATAAGCGATGATCAAGCGTGGCGCTGGGTGTTGGGATGCTGGCAACCTATGGGCTAGACAACCATGAAATTTTTCGGTTAGATTTTGGGGCGATCGCCGATGTTTTTGCATAAGTTCACCATCACCAGAAATATAAAGTTATTAGATCGTTATGGTAAACAAATTGCTTTTACTGGCAGGAGGTGAAAAAATTGAAAATAATTGGTTTTGAGTAAGTAAAAACGCTGTGGTTTGTTTATCAAAATACTGGGAATTTGTCAAGCTAGATACTAGTAAACGCCGGGTTGAGATGATTACTACTGCTCAAAGTTATTTTCAAAAACAATTTCCAGATTTGACCAAAGTTGAATCCCATAGGAAAGTGGAACGTCAACTTTGGCAACAGATGCAATCAGGTGATGGAATAGCAGAAACTTGTCTACGCTGTTATATCTCTCACCAGATTTATCAAGTATGTCTGGACTTGGCAACCAAATTTGGCTCTCAAAACGGTTTTGATTGTCAAGATTTGTTACCTTTTGTATTAGACGATGAGATACCCTCTTCAGCGCGAGTGTCAACTAGAAGTAGTTCCTATCAATCTTTAGCGAGTACTGTTCTTAAAACCTTCGATCCAGGGAAAGGAACGCTCAATACATGGGTAAATCGTTATGTGAAACAACATCCAGAGCTAAAGCGATTTTTACTTGAGCATGGTGTTTTTTTAGTTAGCGATTGGGCGCTTTTGAACGATACAAAGCCAAAGGAATTACAACGAATTTTGACTGATATGTATGGTTTAAGCGCAGTAGAAATTCAGCAAATCTGTGAGCTTTTAATCGCTTATCACTCAGTTTATCGTGAAGATCGTCTGCAACAAAGACTTGTTTCAGGAGCAACATTACCCTGTCAGCAACCGACACCCGAACAGTTAATTCGTATTGCTAATCAATTAGAAATTGCTACCAAGCGTCAATTTAGTAGTACGGCGATATTAAATCAACTGCACGCGATCGCATTTTATCTGAGACGATATCGCATTACTGCCCAAGGAGGGAATGTATCTTCAGTTTCTTTGGATCAACCTGATATTCAAACTATTGTAGAGCAATCGCCGATTAGTGAAGACGACGAAGAATTGGAATTTATTAAGTTATATCAAAATCAATTTCTCGAATGTTTAGATCGATCTATTGCTCAAGTTATTGATGATTATATTCAGAAACTTCAACGTAAGCGTTCTGCAATGGCACAATCATTTACTACCGCTTTACATCTTTTTCATTGCCAAGGTGAATCTATGAACCAAATTGCACCTCAAATTAATTTGAGAAAACAGTATGAAGTCACTCGATTATTAAAACTTAATGAATTGCGTGCTGACATTCGTCAAAAATTATTATTAATGTTGCGCGATCGCGTTGTTGATACTGCCAAATTATTTACAGATTCCCAACGATTACAAAATTTAGACCGACAATTAGAATTAATCTTGGAGGAACAGATTTCTGAGATTATTCAAGAAGCAGAATCTGAAACCAAAAATCCGGTTCGCAATCAACCCCTACGTAGTTTATTTGCTCGTCGTCTTTGTCGTTATTTGGATAGGAAAAATAACTAAACATTAATTACTGCATTTATGATTAATATGAATAATCAACTATTAGAATCAGACATTACACCGGATTGGCAATCTCTCAACGAAACGCGCACCGAACTATTACCAAAGGATTTTCAAAAAGCTGCACGTCTGAGTCAATCTATACATTTACCACAACAACGCTGGGAAGTTTACCTTTGTGCGTTAGCAGTTTTGGGATTTGAAAAATGGCTACTCGAACGCGCTCCCGATGTGCAATTTGAGTGTATTCGTGCTTCGATTTGGCAACCGGCATACGCAAATTTACTTGCAGCAGCGTGTAATATTCAAATCGGTAATTTTAAAGTTTGTATCTTAACAAATAGCAGTGTGCCTTTCGCAGTTTTAGATATTCCCGATTTGACTGCTCATTTCTACGTGTTAATGCAAGTAGAAGAAGAAGAACAAATAGTTGCTGTATCCGGCTTTATGAGTTACGAGCAGTACTGTAACTATCAACAAAAAGCACATTTACAAGTAAATTCAGATTGGACATATCCAATACCATCAACTTGGTTTGATTCCAACCCTGATGCACTACTGCTCAATCTTCGTTGTCTGGATGCAGATGCAATTCAATTACCGACAAAAATTGCACAAAATTGTACAACTACAGCGTTACGAGACAAGCTGACTGCACTTACTTCTCAACTGCAAAAACAGCATTTTTCGCAATTACTGAGTGTTAATGAAGCTACAACATTGCTGAGTAATCCGGACTTGATCGACTGGGCTTATAAGATAGTCAATCCTTCCTTGGCTCAACCACTAATCAACGTCAGTCTTTGGTTACGCAATCAACTGGATGCGGTAGCGAGTGAATTAGGGTGGATGCTTATGCCATCTTTAGCGTTATCGGGATTGCGTTCCTTCAAAGACGAATTGCGTTCCTTAGAAGACGAATTTGAAAAAATTCGTTCTGGATTAGAAAAAAGTGGTGTTGAGATTCCTTCAACGGCGCGGGGTGCTTACCGCGATTTGGAGTGCGATCGCCCTCAAGGGCAAGGCTTCGCCTATCGCCAAAACCTTGCTTTACGGTTATACGCAATTATGTGGGTATTATCAGAAACAGAGGCAAATAGAGAATGGATGTTGTTGATTGCTTTGGGTTCTCAACCGCAAGGACAAATGCCCGAAACTTTGAAATTAGAGGTACGAGACGAAACAGAGCTATTATTCACAGAATCGCTTGAAGACACTAACAAAGGTATATTGTATGCTCAAGTGATTGGTAATTGGGAAGAAAGATTCTGGATCAGAGTAACTATAGATGATGAAACTGTATTTGATATTCCGCCTTTTGGGATGGAATTACCAACAGTTTAAATTTAAAGGAGTAGGGAATATAATTCGTAATTCGTAATTCGTAATTCGTAATTTCTCCCTTCGGGAGACGCTTCGCGTTCAGCGTGGCACGACTCGTTAGAGTAACGTAATTCGTGAACTCTAAAATAATTTTAGTGTTTGAGCGGGATAATTTGTTAACAATAAGAGATAAGCATACTATGTAATAAAGAACCATAAATACAAATGAAAATTAACATCGAATTAGTAAAATTAAATATAAAATACTATTTTATTTACTGCATTATTAAAGCGTTTTATCCACTGTTAACTCGCAATAGATGATGAAAAATAACTCCCATATTTTTAATTTAAAAGTTCAAAAAATCGAGCAAATTTGTTGCTTTGAGTTGTCTTGGGGACAGGGACAAAGATTGACAGCACAGGTTAATTATCCCTCTAATTTAACTGTGTTATATCAACAGTGGCGACGGGCATATCTGTGCTTTTATCAGTCAGAACAGATGCGGGGACGAACGGTTAGTGGGGGAGTGGTAGAACTGAATGTAGACTGGCACGCAGAACTGGTGAAAGTGGAAACTAAATTGATGTATGAGTTTCATGGCTGGTTGCGGAGTGGGGAGTTATATGATGTCCGTGCCACTATTGCTAAAGCCAGCCAAGAATTGGTAATCAATCCCACCGAACCAATCAAAGTTTTTATGACGTGTGCGCCAATTGAGTTAGATCGCTTTCCTTGGGAAGCGTGGGAACTCGGCACCGAATTTGCTAGTACGCGGGCGATTCAAATCATTCGCGCTCCTTTGAATATTCGAGCAGAAACCGCAACACACCAAAAGCCATGTCGCCGACGCGCTCGCATTTTGGCAATTTTGGGTGATGATACAGGGTTAAATTTTCAAGCCGATCGCGAAGCGGTAAAATCGCTGCGAAACATTGCTGAGATTAGCTTTGTGGGTTGGCAACCGGAACAAACCCCGACTGAAGTTATCCAAGAAATTACCTCGGCGATCGCACAAGAAGCTGGATGGGATGTATTATTTTTTGCTGGACATAGTAATGAATCAGAACTGACAGGAGGGGAATTGGGCATTGCTCCTGGTTTATCGATTTCCATTGATGAAATTGCTCCTCAACTGAGTGTAGCCAAAAAACGCGGACTTCAGGTAGCAATTTTCAATTCCTGCAATGGGTTAAATATCGCCGAATCCTTGATTGACTTGGGTTTTAGTCAAGTTGTAGTCATGCGCGAACCGATTCACAACCGCGTCGCGCAAGAATTTCTGATCCGATTTCTGCAAGGATTGGGCAAACACCAGGATATCTACGAATCGGTGATGGGAGCGCGGCAATTTCTACGCATGGAAAAAAGCCATACTTACCCCTCGGCTTATTTAGTACCTTCCTTATTTTGCCATCCAGGAGCCAGATTATTTCACATTCCTCCCTTTCGTTGGCAACAGCAATTGCGGCAAAGTTTACCAACAGCCATCGAGGCGATCGCCCTCACCGTAAGTCTGACTCTGAGCTTGATTCCTGCTGTACAAGAAGTACTCTTAGATGCGCGAATGGTAACTCAATCAGTGTACCGCCAAGCTACTGCCCAAATTCCCTCGGAAGAAGCTCCCCCAGTGGCATTAATCGAAATTGATGCCGAATCGATTTACCGTGCTGGACTTCCTAACTCTCAACTGCAACCGATGAGCCGCAGCTACATTGCGAAGTTGGTTGATAGTACCAGAAAATTAAATGCTTCGGTTGTAGGTTTAGATTTTATCTTCGATACACCCCAAAAAGATCCCCCATCAGGGGATCGAGATTTAGGTAGAGCGGTACGAAATGCCGTAGATGCTAATATGTGGCTAATTTTTGGGGCAATTTTGGAACCTGATCGAGAAATCGGCACAAATGAGACGATCGGGATTAACAAATGGAATTGGACATTACAAGGATATACTGATGCTTCTCATTACCTTGTAGAAATTCCTTCTGCTGAGCGTGATTGTCGTCAAGTTTGCCCCATGCCCTACTTAATGTCCCTTGTGCAGACAGCAAATCAGGAAATAGTAGATTTACCCAAACCGCAAACAAATCGGGTGACAAATTTACGCGCTCAACTACTTGATGAGATTGAGCAAAACCACCCCCAACTCGGTAATTTATCTGCACTTTTACAGTTACGTCCTTTTCTGGGATTGCAACCGTTAATTGATTTCTCCCTGCCTCCCGACGGGGTTTATACCAAAATTCCAGCTTGGAAATTGTTAGAAAATCCGGATATCAACAAATTTCCCCTACTTTCCAAACAAGTAGTATTAATTGCCACAGGTAGCGATGAACGTTTGGGAATAGCTTCTGGTCAGCCAGACCGATCGCCAGCACCCTCTGCCATAACATACTGGAAACAGCAAAATTGGCTTACAGGCGGTGAATTTTTAGCATACATGACCCAGCATTTTCTCACACGCCATTATGTGATTCCTATCCCGGATAGTTGGGGGATTGGGGTGGCAGCTATTCTAAGTAAACTTACTGTTTTAGCGGTAAAGCGTAAGTCTAATTTGAGTCGTAAGCTGCATTTGAAAATCTTAGCTAGTTCTATTGGTGCGGTTATAGTCTACGCCATTCTAGTACTTCAACTTTATATATCTGCGGCAATTTTATTTCCGTGGTTTTTGCCCTCAGCTGTTTTTTTAGCTTACCTTTTACCAGTTACAAGGAAAAATCATGTTTAATCAATCTCTTTTTAGCCTCGCACTGATTCCCGCGATCAGTTTTGGTAGCTTTAATCAACAAATAGCCATACCATCCAGCCAAAACAGTCAAATTGAACAACTTGCTTTTAGAGTATCCTCAATTTGGCAACGTCGTCCCCGCAAACGCAACATATCACGTTCAACTTGGGTTTGTGCGATCGCACCTGGTTTAGTAGAGACATATATCGTGTGGAGCGATCGTCCATTATTTTTGTGGCACACTCAAGGAAAAAATCAAAACGTAGAAATAAGTCTCCGCGACTACGAAACTAAAACAGTCATCTGGACACAACCCGTCAACACCACCGACCAAAAAGTATTATACAGCGGTCAAGAACCTTTAAAACCGGGCAAACGCTATCAATGGCAATTATCGGGAAGTCCTAATCCTAGTTGGACAAATTTTCAAATCATGTCAGCAGAGCAACGACAGCAAATTGATCTCGATTTAAAATCAATAGAGCAAAAACTCAACGCCAATAAAACCGCACCCGAAGAAATTGCCCTCAAAAAAGCAGATTACTTTCTCGATTACGAAGTCAAACACCAAACCGAAGATGGTATCTTTCACCTATGGTCAGATGCTTTACAAGCTCTCTACATTGAAAATGCTTCTCCATCCTTCGTTGAGAAACGCCAAGCATACGTAGCCAGTTTTTGTACCGATTCTACAGCTAATAATTAACTAATGTTTTATCCTAAAAATAAACAGGAATCGTAATATGCAAGCTTACAAAGCTAAAGGCAAAATTGACGCTACAGGTAACTTAATAGTTGAAGAATCAATTCAAATACCACCAGGAAATGTGGAAGTGATTATTTTACAGTTAGCTGGTGAGGTTGAAAATTCTACAGAAACCACTACCGAATCGCTGCAACCAGAAACACCTAGAAGACCCACAAAAATTAAAGCTTTGCAGGGTTGGTTTGAAAAGACAAAACCCGCTCCTACTGATTTTGATCCTTCGGAAGCGAGATGGGAAGCTTTGAAGGAGAAACACAACTTGTGAAAGTTCTGCTTGACACTAATATCATTGTAGATGTTGCCCTTGAAAGACAGCCCTTTTTTAGCAATAGTGAAACAGTTTTATCACTTGTTGAACAAAAACAAATCTAAGGTTACATATCAGCATCTTGTTTTGGCGACCTTTTTTACATCATTCGTAAGGAAAAAGGTCGAGATTTAACCCTTGAATTCTTAAGGGAACTAGCCACCTTCTGTCAATTCGCAACAGTAAATCAAGCTATCATTTCAATGGCACTTTCTACCAATTTCAAAGATTTTGAAGACGCAATTTTGTATGGTACTGCGTTACTCAATCATTTAGATGCTATTGTTACTCGCAATCAGAAAGACTTCCCGGTTACAACTCCGCGAATTTTAACCCCAGAAGAATTAATTCAAAACTTAACAAATTGTCCGTAAATTTCTCTAAATTTAAATATCTAAAAATCTATATGACTACCTAACTAGATTCAACCGAAATTAATCAAATTCAACAACGACTTAACGATTACGAACCCGCACAAAAAGCATTAGTCCACGTAGGTTGGTTTGAATGTAGTGAAACCCAACATCAAGTATAGACATATGTTGGGTTGTGCCTCCGGCACACCTAGCAGTGAACGTTACTCAATCCAGCCTAATAGCTAGCTAAGGTAAACAGTCCCCACTAAAAATATGAAAAATCAACAAAACTGGCTGCAATTAATACTATGGGGCTTTATAACAATTACCAGCACCCCAGCCAACGCTCAAATTACCCCCGATAATACCCTCAATTCCGAATCTTCTCGTTTTACCCCAAACGTACAAATTAACGGTGCATCCGCTGACAGAATTGATGGTGGTGCGACTCGTGGTAGCAACCTTTTCCACAGCTTCAGTCAGTTTAATATTAACGATCGACAAAGAGTGTATTTTGGCAACCCCACAGGGATAGAGAATATATTAACAAGGGTTACGGGAACAGAAGCCTCGAATATTTTCGGCACCTTGGGGGTTGATGGTGCCGCAAATCTATTTTTAATCAATCCCAACGGAATTTTGTTCGGTAAAAATGCTCAACTAGATATCCGGGCTTCCTTTGTGGGGACAACCGCGAATCAAATTCAATTTGGCAATCAAGGAATCTTCAGCGCCACAAATCCTCAAGCACCCCCATTACTCACAGTTAATCCTTCCGCATTGCTGTTTACACAACTTAGTGGAAGTGGAATTACCAACCAGTCACAAGCACCCGCAGGGATAAATCCGGCAGGTGAAAATGTTACGGGGTTAAGAGTCGCAGATGGTAAAAGCTTGCTACTAGCCGGGGGAGATATCAACATTGATGGTGGTTCTTTGAGGGCTTATGGTGGTCGAATTGATTTAGCCGGATTAGCCGCACCAGGAAGTATCGGAATTAATGTAGCTGGGGATACGTTAAGTCTGAGTGTTCCTAACGATGTAGCCCGCGCCGATATTTCCCTAACTAATGCGGGAGAAGTAAATGTACGGGGTGCCGATGCTGGTAATATTGCCATCAATGCTCGCAACTTGAGCTTGGCAGGAGAAAGTAAAGTCCGAGCCGGAATAGATACCGGATTGGGGACACCCCAAAGCCAAGGCGGAAATATTGATATTAATGCTACAGGGACAACCACTTTAACTGATACCAGCTTTATTGCTAACGTTACTGTACCAGGAGCGGTAGGGAAGGGAGGCGACATTAATATTACTACTGGCTCGCTGGAAATACTCAGTGGTAGTTCCCTTAATAGTAGTATCTTTGGGCAAGGTGATGGTGGCAATATTAATCTTGACGTTGCCGATGTCTTGACAATAGGTGGAATCGATCAAAAGGGATTATCCAGCGCAATTTTGAGCAATGTCGTATCGGCAGCCGAAGGCAATGGCGGTAACATCAATATCAACGCCAGAATTATCTCTTTATCTGAATCTGATGGTGGTATATTCGCTATCACCGCTGGTAAGGGAAATGCCGGGAATATATTTATTTCTGCTGATCTGTTATCTATGGTGAATGGGGGCATCTATAGCACAGTAGAAAAAGGGGCTATAGGAAATGGTGGTAACATCAATATCAACGCCGAAACAGTCTCAGCTACTAATGGTGCGGAATTACAAGCGAGTACCAGCGGACAAGGAAATGGCGGCAATATTATTGTTAATGCAAAAGATCGCGTTTCTTTTGACGGTAAGGGTAAGGAAATCAACAGCCGAGCAATTGCTGCTGTACAATCTGGGGCAGTGGGTAATGGTGGAGATATTCAGGTAACAACTGGGACTTTATCATTGAGCAATGAAGCCTTTTTTAGTACTAGCACTGGGGGGATAGGAGATGCCGGGAATATTACCATTGATGCGCGTAATGCGGTTGAGTTAGATGGTAGCTATGCTGACAGCAATGTGTTTTCTGGCGGTGTCGGTAATGGCGGAGATATTAAAGTTACAACCGGAACTCTCTCATTGATTAATGGCGGGCAACTCAGTACTGTTGTCGCAGGAGAAGGGGAAGCAGGGAATATCACCGTTGATGCCCGCGATGCAATTAATTTAGATGGCATAGTAGGTTTTTCACGTAGTGCGATTCTAAGCAGCTTACTCACCGGCGCTGTGGGCAAAGGGGGAGACATCCGGCTCACAACTGGCTCCCTTTCAGTGACAAATGGCGCGGGATTAGATACTACCACCAATGGACAGGGTAATGCTGGTAATATTTTCATTAATGCTCGCGATACCGTAACTTTTGACGGCGTGGAAAGGGGAAGGGATCAAGTATTACCATTACCCAGTAATGCAAACAGTTCAGTCGCAAGTAATGCTGTCGGAAACGGTGGAGAAATCCAGGTAAATGCCTCAGCGCTGTTTTTAGCAAATGGTGGTAACATCAATGCTAATACCTTTGGGCAAGGCGATGCGGGTAAAATCACCATCAATACCCGCGATCTAGTTAGCCTTGATGGAAATAACAGCCGGGTAACTACTGTAGGTGGTAGGGGCAATGGCGGAGATATCCAGGTAACGACTGGAACGGTTTCCCTAACTAATGGGGGTGAGATATCTGCCTTTGCACGGGGAAATGCAGGGAATATTACGATTGATGCCCGCGATGCAGTTAATCTTGATGGTGTAGGCAGCAATGGGGGATCTAGTTTGGTTTCCACTTTACTATTTGACGGTACAGGGAAGAGCGGAAACATCCAAATCACAACTGGCTCACTTGCCGTTACCAATGGCGCTCAACTGGTTTCCAGTACAGCCGGAAATGGTAATGGCGGTAATATCAATATTAATGCCCGCGATACTGTTAAGTTTGATGGTGTCGGTAGCAATAACATTTCCAGTGGCGCTTACACTACCGTCGAATCCACTGGTGTGGGTGATGCAGGTAATATTAAGCTGACAACTGGCTCCTTATCTTTGAGTAGTGGTGGACTAATTAATGCTAGTACTTTTGGTCAAGGAAATGCTGGCGACATTGATATTAATGCCCGCGATGCGATTACAGCTAACGGTACAGGCAGTGATGGATTTAGTAGCGGTGTTTTTAGCGTTGTTGGACAAACTGCTGTGGGCAATGGTGGTGACATTCTAATTAACGGTAAGAATACAGCAATTAAAGATGGAGGACAAATATCAGTTAGCAGCGCTGGCAAAGGCGATGCCGGTGATATTTCGATTACAGGCGGTTCTTTAACGCTTAACAATGGTACGATTTCTGCTCAAACTGCTAGCAGTCAAGGAGGTAACATGAACTTGCAGTTAGCAGACTTTCTCTTACTGCGTCGCGGCAGTCAAATTTCCACCACCGCAGGCATTGCCCAAGCCGGGGGCGATGGCGGTAACATTACTATTAATACGCCTTTCATTGTTTCCTTACTGCTGGAAAATAACGATATTACTGCCAACGCTTTCAGTGGCAAAGGTGGTAACGTAGACATAAACGTTCGGAGTATTTTCGGGATTGAAGCGCGATCGCAACCCACACCCCAAAGCGACATCACGGCAACTTCAGAATTAGGAGTGCAAGGACAAATTTCTATTCAACAACCAGATGTCCAACCTACAGAAGGATTAGTAGAATTACCGACAGAAGTAATTGATGCGAGTAATCAAATTGGTCAAAATTGTCCCAGAGGTCGCAATGCCAAAAAACCTTTAGGTGAGTTGATTGTCAGTGGACGTGGCGGCTCTTTACCACCTAATTCTCTCCAACCATTGACTGGTATAAATAAAATTAGAGATTTGGCAACATTAGACGGAGAATCAAGCAAATTGACTGCATCTTCAATACCTTACTTACCCCCAACCCAAAGTGCGATCGTTGAAGCTCAAGGCTGGGTAAAAACTCCTGACGGCAAAATTATCTTAGTTGCTCAAGTTCCCACAGCTACACCGAATATTACAACAGCATCTGCTGTATGTCCTGTATATAAGTAGGGTTTGCTGAAAAAGTCTTCTAGTGGGGATAGGCAAAAGGCAAAAGGCAAGAGGCAACAGGTGTTACCCTGAGAAAATTGTAGGTTGGGTTGAGGCTCTGCGAAACCCAACAAACCCGCCTTTCGGTTGGGTTGTGCCTCCGGCACACCTAGCGGTGAACGTTCCTCAACCCAACCTACATATATCAAGGTTTTTGGCTTTAACTGAACCGTATTGGGGTTGGGGGGATCTAAACGTCTGAAATACTAATTGTTCCATTACTGTTGCGTAATCCTATGTAAGACTGATTTCGGAAAATTATAAAAAAATAAACCGCAAAGACGCAAAGGACACGAAGAAAAGAAGTTAATGAGAGTTTTTGAATAAGTCTTTTAAATATTAAGCCACAACCAAAATAATGAAACCCATTAAAAGAAACTGGAAACCGATTCGCTTTTGGCTAACGTTGGTATTGACTGCATTGTTCTGTATTACATCACCGAGCTTGATACAAATTCCCATGTCGAGAGTAATGGCTCAAACTCAAACGGCTCCATCTGTTGAAGAACAAGCGCGAACAAAATATCAACAAGGTGATTTTTCCGACGCAGTAAAACTGTTTCAACAAGCATCCATTGCATATCAAAGGGCAAAAGATCCGATTCGTCAAGCCCTGAGTTTGAGCAATTTATCGCTAAGTTACCAACAATTAGCACGGTGGGATGATGCCAATAAGGCAATTATCGATAGCATTACTTTATTAACATCCATAAAAGAAACAAATTCTGAAAAATTATCGGCATTAGCCCAAAGCTTTGATATTCAAGGTGGGTTACAATTAGCACGCGGACAAGCGGATGCAGCTTTAAAATCTTGGCAACAAGCCACAATTTTTTACACCCAATTAAACAAACCCAAATTAGTACTCACAAGCCTTACTAATCAAGCCCAAGCTTTACAAAATTTAGGTCTTTATCGCCGCTCAATTTCCCTACTTTATACCGCATTAAAGTTACCAAAAGATGCAACTACCAATCCAGAATTAAAAGTTCTGTTATCAAAGACGAATGCTGATGCACAAACAGCTACAGCCTTGCGGACTTTGGGCGATTCGCTACGAGTTATGGGTAATTTGCCCCAAGCGGATTTAGTTTTGCAGCGCAGCTTAATAATTGCTAATAAACTAAATTTACCCGACATGATTACCGAGGCTCAACTCAGCCTTGCTAACACTGCGAGCGATGCAACCGATTTCCCCGCAGCCTTAAAATTCTATCAACAAGCTGCTACATCTAAGTCAGTTGATTTACGGATGCAAGCGCAAGTCAATCAACTCAGTTTGCTTGTGAATACTAAACAATTGGACGTAGCTCAAAACTTACTGTCAGAAATTCAAGCCCAAATTGAGGAATTACCACTTAGTCATGCTGCCATTGAAGCACGGGTGAATCTGGCACAAACCATGTTACGGATGCGAAAAAAACGACAAGAAGCGATTCCTTTACCTGAAATAGCGCAATTATTGTCAGTTACAGTTCAACAAGCTGCACAATTAGGAAACCCGCGCATCCAAGCTGATGCAATGGGAAGCTTGGGTAATGTTTATGAATTGATGGGACGATGGGGAGAAGCCGAAAAACTGACTCAACAAGCAGTACAATTAGCTCAACAAATCAACGCTGGTGATATTGCTTATCGTTGGCAATGGCAGTTGGGACGAGTGACAAAAGCTCAAGGCAAAACCGATAGTGCGATCGCGGCATATTCCGAAGCGGTGGGTACGATTAAATCATTACGAGCAGATTTAGCCGCAGCGAGTCCTAACGTGCAGTTTTCCTTTAGAGATGCAGTTGAACCTATTCACCGCGAACTCGTGGAGTTGTTAGTAAAATCGAATCAAAAAGACAATCTCAAAACAGCGCGAAATGTCATCGAAGGGTTGCAATTAGTTGAACTCGATAACTTCTTCCGAGAAGCTTGCTTGACTGCGAAGCCAGAACAAATAGATCAAGTCGATCAACTAGCTGCTGTGATTTATCCAATTATTTTAGAAGACCAACTAGCGATTATTGTCAGCTTACCAAAACCAGGGCAAACCCAAACAACAGATACTCGTGATTTTCGCTACTATAAAACCAACATTGACAAAAAACAAGTTGAGTCTTTAGCATCCCACTTACAAAATGACCTCAGCCAACCCACAACCTTTGATTTTACTTTGCCCGAACTCCAAAAAATGTATGACTTAGTTATCCGTCCCGAAGCCGCAGAACTTGCCGCTAGTAAGGTGGAAACACTGGTATTCGTTTTAGATCGAGTCCTGCGGAATATACCAATGGGAGTACTACATGACGGCAAAAACTTCCTGATCGAAAAATACAGCATTGCTTTGACACCGGGACTGCAATTATTAGCACCGCGATCGCTCAAACAAGAACGCTTGGGAGCCTTGGTAGCTGGAATTAGTGAGGCTCGACCTCCCTTTTCAGCTTTACCCAACGTAGAGAAAGAAGTCCAAAAAATTGAATCCGAACTTCCCAGCCAAATCTTATTTAATCAAGAGTTTACAAATTCTGCCTTTGAAAATAAAGTATCAGCCGTTTCCTATCCGATTGTACATTTAGCTACCCACGGTCAATTTAGCTCTCAAGAAGATCAGACCTTTATTATGACTTGGAATGGTAAAATCAAAGTCAACGAACTTAGTAGCTTGCTCAAAACCGTCGAATTATCGCGAAACAACGCCCTGGAACTGCTCATCCTTAGTGCTTGCGAAACAGCATCAGGTGATGATAAATCCGCATTAGGATTAGCTGGGGTAGCAGTGCGTTCCGGTGCGCGTACTACCGTAGCAACTTTGTGGCAGGTTAATGACGAAGCATCGGCAATTTTAATGAGTCAATTTTACGATCAATTAATCCAAGCCCATAAAACGGGCATCCCGAAAGCAGAAGCTCTGCGTCGCGCTCAACTTGCAATTTTAAACAACCCAGAATATAAATCTCCTTATTATTGGGGAGCATACGTATTGCTGGGGAATTGGACTTGACAATTTTAGATTTTGGATTTTGGATTTTGGATTTATATAAGTAGAAAGGCACAAAAAAACTGAAGTATGTAACAAAATATAAAGTTGCCCAAAAACCTCTTCCCTTCTGCCCTCTGCTTCCTGCCTTGTCATAACGACAATTTTTAACGCTGACCTACTTAGCAGGAAGTACTAAGCTGATGTGCAGCTAAATTGGATAATGCGAAAATTTGAATTAGACATCTCCGGAAATTAAATATGTGTCATCCAGAAAACTTGTAGAGACGCGAAATTATGCCCTATGACGCTATCGCGTCACGCTTTGCCCTCCGGGCACGCGCTCGCCGCACGCTTCCGCGTGAACGCGCTTCGCGTCTCTACATTCTTTTTCGGAGATGTCTATTATGTTTAAAATTGCATAAGCTTCCTTGAATGAGAAATATAAAGTAAGTAGTCGGACATTACAAAGAGGTCGTCGCGTGATCGAAGAACTTTATACCCCAGAACAACTCGCTCAAATGCATGACTCTTTATGGCAATGCGTACTACAATTTGCAAACCTTTCTGCGGTGCAGGAACGCAATCGTATTGCACGGGATTTACACGACTCTGTAGGTCATGCATTAACGGGATTAAACTTTCAATTACAAACAGCTATTAAATGCCAAACCGATCCAACTAAAATAGAGAAATTTTTGACCGAAGCACATCGATTAGTGGCGATCGCCACTCAAGAAATTCGTCAATCTGTCAAAGGCTTACGCAGTGATGCACTCGAAACCGAATCTTTGCAAACGTTAATCACATCTTTAGCTCAGGATTTTCATTCCTCAACTGGAATTTCACCTCAAGTTGAAATTACGCAACGAGTTGCATTACCATCACACCTAATTGCACCCATTTATCGGATTATTCAAGAAGCGTTGAACAATATTCGTAAATATGCACGAGCCACAAAAGTACAGCTTAATATCTGCATAACTGCCACACAATTACATTTAACAATTAGAGATAACGGTCGCGGATTCGATCCGCAACAAGTTTCGGGTGGTTACGGACTCCAAGGGATGCAAGAACGAGTCGCAGTTTTACAAGGACATTTAGATTTAGAATCTCAACCCGGTAATGGTTGTTGTATTAATGTGGAAATTCCGATGCATATATCTAAGAAAGACCGTGAAGAAAAAACAAGAGAAAGAGATATTTCTTTGGTTGCTTGCGAAAGCGATTTTTCGCATCAATTACCAGATCAAATCCCGCAAATGCCTCAAATAGATAATATTGCTCAACAATATCCGATAATTAGCAAAAGTTCGTCAGTCAAAATCGGTGAATGGCAACCTCTTAATCTAAATAAATGGGAAAATTTCGCATCTTTAGAACCAGTAATGGGGAAAATAAATGGTAAGTGATTTCTTAATTTATTTTCGGTGTTACGATTGCCGATTTAAAAAAACCGCAGAGACGCAGAGAGCGCAGAGGAAAGAAGTAAGGAGAGATAGATAATTATAGAGCGCGTTGGGAGTAAATCCAACTTTATTATTACAAAAATTTATTTTCTCAAACTTTTTGTTGATGACAAAAGAAGAATTAAAACTAAAGTTGGAAAATTGTAGTAGTAAGTAGCCAAGTGGTGCAGTTAAGGCTATTAATAAAATAGTTGAGATTTAATATAATCTCTTTACCAAAAATTGTGATAAAAACAAAAAAATATATGGTAAATATTTTGTTAATAGCGATATTGATTTTGACATTCTGGCGATTGTTAAAAATTATTTATAGATATCGCCAAAATCAACAATTGATATTAGCTGAACAACTGAAAATTTATGCCTCACAAATCAGATATTTTACATTTATTGCAGAAAAGATATCTCCAATAAACAGGCTGCACCAACAGAATTTGCTTGAATTTTATCAAGAATTAGGACAATCAATAGCAGCTTTACACATTCAACTGCAAGCAGCACAAAAACTTTGGCAAGTCAACCCCAAACAAGCTGAGCAATCGCTGTCAGAAGCTTATGAAGTTAGTAGTATTTTAATGTCCGAAGTACGTCAAATTGTCAGAATGATTAGTAAAGATTCTGGGAATAATGAATAAGAAAAATATATTTGTTTGCAAAAGGTGCCTTGTATGATTCGCTTATTACTTATAGATGACCAAAGTTTAGTTCGTCAAGGTTTGAAAGCAATTTTGAGCTTAGAACCTGACATCGAAATTGTGGGGATGGGGGAAAACGGAGAAGAGGCGATCGCCATTATAGAACAGTTAGCGCACGCTGACTCTGCTCCACCCGATATAGTGTTAATGGACTTACGAATGCCAGTGATGAATGGGACAACAGCTACCCGGATTATTTGCGAAGGATTTCCCCACATCAAAGTTTTAGTTTTGAGTACTTATGATGACGATCGCGATGTGAGTGAAGCGATTCGAGTCGGAGCTAAAGGTTATCTTCTCAAAGATATGCCATCAGATGAACTTGTAAACGCGATTCGCTCCATCAACAGTGGATATACCCAACTCGCACCAGGTCTTTTGCAGCGGGTTGTCAGGCAAATACCACCAACATCACCATCAATTTCCCCAGCATTAGCACAATTAACACCAAGAGAATTAGATGTAGCACGTTTGGTCGCAATTGGAGCCACAAATCAAGAAATTGCAACTAAACTATTTATTTGCGAAAGTACAGTCAAAACCCACATTAACAGTATTTTCAATCGTCTTAACCTGAAGAATCGTTCCCAATTAGCGATTTGCATTAATTCTGGTTCTCAGGAAAAAATCAGCACAAAATCAGTTTAATATATCAGAATATTGTTCCTTTTGACTTTTATCCCAGCTACATACCCATTTTCTAACCGTTGCTGATTATTTATTCATTTATTCCCTTTGAATATCATGTTAAACTGGCATTTAGTTAATCAGATTTTATTGGCGATCGCCAAATCTGTGAATTCATTTTATTTCACCTCTACCCTCTTATCTTTTAGCTTTTTAGTAGCTTCCTCTACCTATGCTAGGGCAGAAAGTATATCTGACGATATATCTGCGTTGCCATCTCAAAAAACCGATATTGCCCAACGCATTGATGTTCCTAATATACCTCCTCAAAATATTCCGCGACCGCTTCCCCCAGCACCAGAGCCAACACCACCAGAAACTTTGCCTCCAGCGCCCGATTTATTACCAAAACCACCAATTGAGCAACTACCCTCAGAACAACCGAGCAATCCTGTTGATACCATCTTTGTCCGGGAATTTGAAGTAATTGGGAATACGATTCTTACCCAAGAAATTAGCGAATTAGTTAAAGAATATACAGGAAAGAACCTCACCTTTGCCGAATTGTTTGCAGTACGTTCCAAAATTACCGAACTTTACGTTAAACGTGGTTATGTCACTTCCGCAGCAATTATTCCACCTCAAACCTTAGAAAATGGAATTGTCAAAATTCAGATCATTGAAGGTTCCCTCGAAGACATTGAAATCATTGGTACCCGTCGTTTGCAACCTGCTTATGTTCGCAGTCGGATCAAAGTAGCAACTAAGACTCCACTCAATATCAATCGGTTGTTAGAAGGATTGCGAGTTTTGCAACTCGATCCACTAATTGCGAATATTTCCGCTGACTTGCAAGCTGGAACCAGTCCGGGGAAAAATTTGTTACAAGTAAGTGTAATCGAAGCCAAAACTCTAAGTATTAACCCGTCGATTGATAACCAGCGCTCGCCAAGTGTTGGTAGCTTTCGTCGTCAAGTTGAACTCAACCAAGCAAATTTACTCGGCTTTGGGGATAATTTAAATCTCGGTTACACAAACACCGACGGTAGCAACGAAATAAATGTCGGCTATAGAATTCCCCTCAATCCCCGTAACGGTACGCTCCGCCTTGGCTATGGTAAGATTAACAGCAATGTCATAGAAGCCCCCTTCGATCAACTTGATATCGAGGCAAATTCCAGTTATTACGAACTTAATTATCGTCAGCCCTTATTGCAACGTTCGAGAGAAGAGTTTGCTGTCGGATTAACTTTATCAAAACAACAAAGTCAAACCTCACTAGGAATTGATAACATTGGCGGGTTCCCTCTTTCTCCGGGAGCCGATGAAGATGGTAAGACCAAAGTTTCTGCTGTGCGATTTTTCCAAGATTGGGTGAAGAGAGACGAAAAACAAGTTTTTGCTGCGCGATCGCAATTTAGTTTAGGGTTAGATTTGTTTGACGCGACGATAAATAGTGATGCTCCTGACAGTCGCTTTTTTGCTTGGCGAGGGCAAGCTCAATGGACGCGATTGTTAGCTGCTGATACTTTATTAATAGTACGCGGTGATGTCCAACTCGCAGATAGCTCTTTAGTTCCATTTGAGCAAATTGGCATTGGGGGACAACAAACCGTTCGCGGATATCGTCAAGATGCATTACTCGCAGATAATGGGATATTATTTTCCACAGAGTTTCGCATACCTATTCTCAAAGCCAAACGTGGTGGACTGCTGCAACTTACACCTTTCATCGATATCGGTACAGCTTGGAATAATGGCAAAAGTAATCTTACCGAAGATACATTAATTGGTACCGGATTAGGATTACTATGGCAACAAGGCTCCTTATCAGCCCGCATCGATTACGGTATTCCCTTAATCTCAGTCAATACAGATAAACCCACCTTACAAGATAATGGGATTTACTTTTCTATTGAGTATAGTCCGTCATTTTAATTTAGGACTTAGAGCGTATTTATAAAGAAAAAATAAAATTCTTGTAGGGTGTGTTAGATGCACGACTATGTTCTGAGAAAACATCTAATTTTAATACATCTAACGTACCAAAATTTGCTGGTGCGTTAGGGCAAATTTTCACCTACTCTTTTTCCTATCGAATCCCAGAAAGCCGTAACACAGCCGGCTCTTCAAATTTATTTTATAAACACCCTCTAAGTTCTCTTAGCATTTGACTGGTTCCATCATTGATAGCAAGTTGTACCAGTCGGGGAATGAGTTCGGTTATGGGTAAATCGGGAAAAGTAGGACTGAGAAGAGATTCTACGTAGCCGTCAGCTTGTAAAATGTAAATGGTTAATTTATGATTGCTGTAAATCCACACTTCCGGAACGCCCAGGGATGTATAAGCGTTGAGCGTTGTTTTTGAGGTAACATCTGATTCAATAGCAAGGTCTGGGGGAGGATATATGCTTAAATCCATTTGGGTACATCCTTTGATCTGACTGGCATTTTGGATATAAAAGCAGGTATCTGGTTCTACCCCAGCTGTCTCAGGACGTTTCAAAGTAGTTGATCCGAAATCTTCCCAGATGCGTCCTTGAATTTCTAGAATTGTGGTGATGATGTAGGCAATGATGCGATGGGGACGCTCATGTAATGCTAACGGGGACATTATTTCTAAGGTTCCTTGGTAGTATGCAATGCGGGTATTGCGTTTTTCTCCTAAGTCTTCGAGAAGTAGCTCAAAGTCTTGCCATGAAAAATTGTGAATGACGATTTGGCTACCGGGAGTGAGTTCTATGGCTTGAATGGGTATAGCTACAGTCATGTTTTTAGTTCCGTTAACTGCTGTCGTGCTTTCTCAATTTTGACGCGCTATTCTCCGGTAAGGAGTTTTGTCACCGTGTCCCCACGTCAGCATTCTGCTATATTATATCCCCTGTCGCCTAATAAGTAGCCGAAATAATCCTTCTTGATCGGCAAGTTGGTCAAAATTACCCTGTTGCACCAAGCGTCCATTTTGCATGACATAAATGCGATCGGCATTACGAATGGTGCTAAGTCGGTGGGCAACAACGATACGAGTTACATTCAACTGCTCTAAACTTTCACTAACTATCGCTTGGGTACGATTATCTAAAGCACTGGTAGCTTCATCAAAAAGCAAAATCCGGGGACGCAAAGCCAAAGCCCGCGCAATCAATAACCGCTGTCGCTGTCCCCCGGAAAGATTAGTCCCACCTTCACTAACTACGGTATGCATCCCCATGGGCATTGTGGCGATATCATCAGCTAAACCTGCCATTTTTGCAGCTGACCAAGCTTCATCCATTGTCAGAACCGCATTACTAGAAATATTTTCCCAGATAGATGCCGACATCAACCGACTACCTTGTAAAACCACTCCTAACTGACGGCGGACTGCATTCACATCTAACCCGGCAAGTTCCTGTCCATCATAATAAATACTACCAGATTCGGGGGTGTCAAAGCCCAATAATAATCGCAATAACGTGGATTTACCGCTGCCAGAAGGACCAACAAGAGCGATAAATTCTCCTGGCTCGGCTCGCAAACTTACATCGTCGAGTGTCAGTTGTCCGTCATTACGATAGCGGAAGATCACATTTTTGATTTCCACTCTTCCCGATAAGCGTCCAGGGTCACTTTTACTACTATCCACTTCCGGGATAGCTTGGAGAATTGGTTGAGCGCGTTCCCACAAAGGTAAGACTTCCAATATATCTACAACCGTACTGCTCAAGCTAGTTGTACCACTAATAAAAGTCCCGAATGCCATATTGAACGCTAAAAAAGTGCCTGTGGAAATACCATTGCTTTGTAACAAATTTGTCGCAAATGCAAAAATTACCGCTGGGGTTAATGCGGAAAGCAAATTATTGACCACTACAAGATTATCTTCGATTTTTTGCGACTCTAGAGTTAAGTGCAATTGATGATGATATTGTTTTCCCCAGTAAGCAAATGCTCTTGGTTCCGCTCCAGCAGTGCGAAATTTGCTCACACCACCGATAATTTGCACCATGATGCCAAAAAGTTGTCCTTGCAGGTTGAGTAAAGGACGTACTTTATGTAGAGTCATGACACCAGAAAAAATTGTGACTGCAACGTTAATTAAAGCTACAAATGTGGCAATTAGGGCTAAGGGAATACTGTAGTAAAAGAGTAATCCTAAGTTGAGCAAAGAAAAAACGCTAGAAAAAAAACTTTTTAACAGGGTATTGCTGAGTTTACCGCGAATTTGACTGATTACAGAAACCCTCTGGCTCAAATCACCCATTGAATAACTGCGAAAAAATGATGGTTTGAGATTTAACAGTCGATCCCACACCGCAGCTTGAGTAGAAGTGTCGGCAAATGTTTCTAAGCGCATAATTGCCACTCCTTGAGTGAGTTGAAATAAAGTCTGCGCTAAGGTTGCAACAAATAGTCCTAATGCTAGTTGAAATAACAGCACTCGATCTGCATCTGGTATGGCGTAGTCAATCAGGATGGCGATCGCCTGGGGGGTAATCATTCCTAATAAGGTAGTAGTAATCCCCGCAAACAGCAGGGTGAAAAGTTCTTGGGAATGTCCGCGTAATGCGAACCCCAGCAAGCTGAGTATTTGCAGATTTTTTGGTAACGGACGATAGAATGTATAGGCAGTGGGGGATAACGTCGCAGCAATTTTTTCGTTGCATATACAGCGCCTTTGTTGCAGCGGATCGATAATTTGGTAACGGGTGTCAGATATGGGAATTACCGCTATTGGACGACGGTCTTCTAAAGTATAAGTTAGTACAGGTCCGCTATCTTGTTGCCACCATTTATCTCGTAGGGTAATGCGACGCATCCGGATGCGAGAAGCACGAGCGATTGCTTCTATAGGCTCCCGGAACCTTCGCAAATCTTCCGAATTAGGAGGATTTATCGTAATATCCAAAAATCTCGCCACCGCACCCGCAGCAAATAATAACGCTTCTTCCTGATTCAGCGGTTGTTTGATGGGATTGCTGGTTTGGACATCGAATATATTGGCAAAATTATTTAAAGTATTGGCGATCGCGCCATTATTCAGTTGTTCCCGTTGTTGTAAACGTCCTAATTCTACTTTAACTGCGAGTTGTTCGAGTTGCCCAATTGCTTGTAATACAAAGCTTTGCAGACAGTTTAAACCAGTTAGTAAACTGTTAATCTCTAATTTATCTGTATTTACCGAGTCAATTTCGAGGATATCTTGCGCCTCTAACCACAAATCTGCTAACAGCGGAATTCTTGCTGTATCAGACGTAAATTCTAATTCATCCAATCCTAAAAAGTTAGCTTTTCCTTGCAAAACTTTTACCCACACAACTACATCATGTGGCGGTTGAAACACTTCTTTACTATCTAAAACAGCGCATCCTGGGGCTTGAACTGGGGTAGATAATCTTTGAGGAGTAATTTCAGATACAGTAGAACTGAGGTAATTTACCCAGGATTCGATTTGGTTGATGGTGGTTTCTGGATTAATTAAGCAAAACTGATTTTTAGTAACTCGTACAAGTTGAGTTTCTTCGAGAGCGATCGCCAAAATTTGCTGTTGTCCCGACTCCGATTTTAGCATTGCCGAAAACATTGCTTCACCAGCTTTGACGCTAAACAAATAACGTCGCTTCCCCTTGGGGACACCATGCTCAACATTAATAGCAAAAAGTGCTAGAGTACCAGATTGAACCAGCCAAATGATTCCCGGGTTATCGAGCAACAAAGGCTCATTGCTTTTGAAAGAATATGATTCACCTTTTGGACTCAGGCTGCGATCGCTTTCTACTAGCATGATTGAATATTACAGTAGTTCTGTAAACTACTATTTCTAGCTAAGGTGAGGATATGCATTTCGTCTTACACGAGAAATCCTTGTAGAGACATAGCCGGGAGTTACGTCTCTACAATAGTTCCACCTTCGCTATTAATTAACTCTAAATAAAAACCTTCAACCTGCCGCAATTCTTCGTGAGTACCGCGTTGGACAATCTTACCCCGATTGAGAACAATAATTTCATCACAATCGCGAATTGTACTCAAGCGGTGGGCAACAATCAAACAAGTACAACCCCGCAATCGCAAGTTTTGATCAATAATCTTCTCTGTCTCTGTATCCAAGGCACTTGTAGCTTCATCCATCAACAAAATTGCCGGATTATTAACTAAAGCGCGGGCAATTTCTAACCGCTGTCGCTGCCCACCACTCAAATTTGTCGCACCTTCTAACAAGTCTGCATTATATCCACCGGGGAGCGATCGCACAATTTCATGCACCGCAGCATCACGGCAAGCTTGGATCAAGTTACTATCGGGTATAGTGGTATCCCACAATGTTAAGTTATCGCGGACGCTACCAGCAAAGAGTGTAATATCTTGTTCGATAGTCGCAACTGAATTTACCAACACTTGATGGGGAATGTGCGATTGTCCATCGAAATATATTTCCCCAGACCAAGGTTTATACAACCCAGCGATTAGCTTAGCAATTGTTGATTTTCCGGAACCGCTACCGCCTACCAGTGCCACCCTTTGTCCCGGTTTGAGTGAAAGATTAAAATCCTCAATTAAAGGCGGTGCAGTGCGATTATACCCGAAAGTAATATTGCGTAATTCTAGATATCCCTCTAGTTTGGGGGAGAGGGAGATGGGGGGATGGGGGGATGGGGTGATGGGGGGAAAGAATTGACTCTGTGACTACTTGTTTCCTTGTTTTTACGTCTTCTTGTCTCTGTGTCTTTGTGTCTTTGTGTCTTTGCGTCTTCTTATCTCCATGTCTACGTTTCTCCCTCTCCCCATCACCCCATCCCCCCATCTCCCTATTCTCTTCCGTGGAGTTTTGCAAAACATCATCCAACCGATTCAAATTACCTTCAAGTTCTTGTAAATCACCACCTAAAGCAATCAGTTGATTTACGGGTTGCATAAACTGCTGCATTAAAGATTGAAATGCAATTAGCATCCCGATAGTCAAAGCACCATCCATGACGCGCAACCCCCCAACCACGATTAGTAGCATCGAGGTAATGCCAGACAAAAACGCGGGTAACATTGCTAATCTTTGATTTAAATTGTCCATATCTTGACGGACATTGATTGCTTTAGCGTAATAACCTGCCCAACGAGTAAAGAAATCCGATTCTAAACCCGAAGCTTTCAAGGTTTCCATACTTTGCAATCCGGCGATCGCGATTCCGCTGACTTTGCCTTCTTCTTGCATCAAGCGGATATTTGTATCTCCCCGCAATCGTGCCACCCATTGTAAAGCTATTAAATTAACGACAACGAAAGCAATACCAATCAGTGTTAATAAATAGTCGTATTGTAGCATCACCACGGCGTAAAAAATCACCATGACGGCGGAAATTACTGTTGTTGCTAGTTTACCAGAGAGCAGATTTGCAAGGCGATCATTTAATTGAATTCTACTGCTAATTTCTCCGGCAAAACGTTGGTCATAAAAACTGACTGGAAGGTGGAGAAGATGCCAAATAAATTTACTCGACATCCCCATTGCTAATTTGATTTTCATGCGTCGCAATAGCTGTAATTGTAAGCGCATTAATAATCCGCTTAATAATGCTGTAAATAGCATGGCAAATATCAAGGGACGCAACCAATCTTCTCGACCTTGAATTAACACTTGGTCAACAAATATTTGGGAAAATGTCGGCATCGCTAACCCAGGGATGACAAGTAAAAAACCTGCTAATATACAGTAAATTAGCGGTAATATTGAGCCTTGTAAACGCGACCATAATGCCAAAAATAAACTTGGTTTGCGTCCTCCTTTTTTAAATTCTGGACTGCGTTCAAATACTAAAACAACTCCGGTAAAAGCCGAGCTAAATTCTGATAGCGAAACTGTCCTTCGTCCCGTCGCCGGGTCATTAATAAAAACGCGATTTTTACTAAAACCTTCAACAACTAAAAAGTGATTAAAATTCCAAAAGACAATATAAGGACAAGCAGTTTTTTGTAAACCGATAATATCTATTTTGAAGCCTTTCGCTTGTAAATTATAACTGCGAGCCGCACTCAGTAAATTTGAGGCTTTACTTCCATCCCTGGAAATCCCGCAAGCTTGACGCAGTTCTGCTAAAGGAACGATGCGACCGTGGTAGGCTAAAATCATGCCTAGAGATGCTGCACCGCATTCTACTGCTTCCATTTGAAGTAGGGTGGGAGTGCGGCGAATCGGTTGATTGGCGGGTTTTAATAGTTTTTCCCGAAGTTGTTTAAGCATATTGAAATAAGCTGTTGCGTATTTAAGATGAAAGCGTGAACGCGCTTCGCACTACTGGACACCCCTTAAAATTAATGTGGGGTGGGTATTTAATCCGCCAGGGACTATAAGTCCCTGTCTAATAGTACAAGTCCTCTTAAGAGGACTGAAGTATTACCCCTTAAAATTAATATGGCGGAATACTAGTAGCTTCACCCCATACCCGACCAATTTTTGAGGATTGGGAATACAAACTCAATGGGTCGGCGTTTTTCTACTGTTATCCGTACTGAGGTTGTGGTTCCTGGTGTCATTTGTAGTTGCGGTCCGGTGGAAGATGACCAACGATATTTGCTAAATGTCGAGGAATCGGGCTGAAGTTCGGTAAAAACTGCAAGTTGGGGACCTTGGGACATCACAGAGGGTAAAATATCCGCATTGCCAATTAGACTGACTGCACCTTGTTGTGTTACCGGAAATTCAGATATACCTGTTACATTACCTTCAATGCCGCCAAATTCTTCGCGTTTGACAGTGGAAGGGGTGATTTGCACCCTTGTACCTGACTTAATTTTCTTACCTTCACTCACGGGCAAAAAGACAACGTTAACTAATTTCGCAGATGACTCTTGGGCGGCAATTGTGCCGATTCCTACACCAGGTTCTAACTGTTGCCCTGGTTTGGCGGTGATTTCCAATATTCTCCCTGTATAATCACTGATGATTTGACTAGTTTTTTGTAACTGTAATTCCAGTTGTGCAATTAAGCGTTGGGTTTCTTGAATTTCTTTGGTGCGGGTGGTATTAATCGTTAAATCCTGTTCTTTTTGGGTTGCTTGCTGGCTATCCAAGGCTTTTAATTGAGCGGATAACTGATTAACTTGATTGAGGTTGCGGAGATATTCACCTTGAGCATCGGCTTCTTTTACTTCCAGTTGATTTAATTGCGATCGCGTTTCGTTGATTTGTGTTTGGACACTAAGATATTCTTGACGTGCTTGGAGTGCCATATCTTTAGGAACTGCACCTTGTCTAAACAGCTTTTCTCGCTCATCCCAGCGCTGCTTCATTGTCGGTTGCAATTCTTGTAAGGTTTGCAATCTTGCTTGCAAATTGTGACGATCGCGCTTCAATACTTCTAATCCTTTGGAGCGTAAAACTGGTGTAAGAGACTGTACGGTTTGCAGACTTTGCTCTATTGTGCGTCGCTGTTCTTGCGTTGCTGTTTGTGTGAGAGTATCCCGTTGAATCTGCATTTGGGTTGCAGTTTGATCTTGAATTTGTAGTTGTGTTAGTTTCTCGCGAGCAAGCTGTAATTGCTTTTTTAACTCAGATTGGTCAATAGTTGCCAAAATTTGACCTTTTTTGACTGTATCTCCCACTTCTACATTTAGTTCTAAAATTCGTCCTGGGTTAGATGCTTGAACTGTAACAACTTTATTCGGATAAATTAGCACCCCTTTACCAGTAACAGTAATCGGAATTCGTCCGAGTATACTCCATGATAAACCAGCTGCAACCAGGGAACCAACAGCAAATAAAGAAAACCAACGATGAGGACTAGTTATTTTGATCAATTGATCGAGTTGTTCGGGAGTTGCAACTTTTTCTAAAGCTTCCTTACGAAACAATTGATTTTTCTGTGTATTTTGCTGAGTCACCATTGAACTTATCCTTAAAAATTAAAAAAAATTTCAAATCTTTTTGCTGTGTTGATTAATCAATGCCAATTCGTTTAAGCATCCACTCAAATCGCGCTCCTGCCAGTGCAACTTGTGTGAGAAAATGTGTATTAAGTTCGTTGTCGTAAGATTTTTCTAAAGATTGTCCGCTACTGTAAGTTAATCTGCCATATCCCAACCGTTGGGCGATTGTTCGTTGCTTATCTGCTAACAAAATAGATAACACCCGATAAAATCGCACTGCAAAACCAACATCATGCAGCAGTTTCGCAGCCAATCTCCACCGGGGAATCGACAACACCCGCGAATTCCGTAACGTCTTGACTGTTACCGCTGGTGGTTGTGCTTCAATAAACTCAGTTTCACCAATAATATCACCACGAGATAACCGAGCAAATTCTTGTTCTAATGGTCTATTAGTATCCTCTAAATTAGAAAAGGCTTGTGTTAATGGGTTGCAATTTTCTGCTGGGGCATTGAGGGCGATCGCCCCATCAAGTAAAATATGTAGAGCTTCAATCGGTCTACCACTGCGAATCAACACCGTATCAGCAGCAATTTGCTCGACTCGTCCCGCAGTAATTAACCAATCGATATCGCCTTCGTGTAACTCTGCAAATATAATCAACGCTTCTCGTAGTTGGGGTTGACTCAATACAACTGTGCTGCGTCCGAGTTGATTGATCAACATTTCTAACCGATTTGCTAACAGCACCGCACTTGCACGATATAAATGGGCGGCAAAATTCAGGTCTTGCTGCAACTTTTGTAGTAAGTGCGATCGATCAATTCTTAAAATTAAAGATTTAGTCGTCGCGCAAACTGTAGTAGAGGGTAAGTAAGTTTCTATAAAAGGAATTTCTCCCACCATCTCCCCGCTTGATAATCGCGCAATTTCCCGTCCCGGTAACGCACCACCTTCAAGGGCTGCAAAAGCTCGACCGAGTGGATTAGCATTATTCTGAGTCAGCGTTACCGTCAACGCTCCATCCAAAAGAATGTACAGCGCATTTAACGGCTGATTTTGTTGAATCAGAACAGTTCCAGGTTCAATTTCAACTTGATGTCCGACTGCTAACATCCAGTCTATATCTTGATTGCTAAGTTCCTTCAATAGAACTTGTGTCATTAATCGATAAACTCCCTTAAAGAGTAATGTATGGGAGAACAAATTTTGAAATAGTTTGAGTATGAGTTACAATCCAATCCAATTTAATTACTTTCTACCAAAAAGTTGGGCTAATCCGCTAAAAAAGGATAAAATATCACCTGGAGAATTCAATCCCAAACCAATAACTTGAAAAGCCGAAGAAGATATTTGAGAAGATTTGAAAATAGAACTTCCCCTTCTTCTTCTTGAACCTTGACGCTGCACTGAAAATATATCGCTTTTGCCAAACATCGATCCAGAGAAGAAAATATTAACTCCTCCTGCGATTCCTTCGAGTTCTTCTTCAGATAATTCTAGCGGAGTATCATTCACATCTTGATCAGACATTATTTTCTCCTTTGCTGTTAGCAATAATTGATTTAAGCAAATTAGTAGAGTCGATTCAACCAATTAATGGTTTCTAAAAGTAGACTATTTCTATGGGAGGGATACTTATGCAAATTTAGAAATAAATCCTCTAAAAATAAAAGCAGAGACTGTTTGATTCTTAGAACAATCTCTGCTTAAGTTTGATAATTCCCAGTCAGAATAAACTTATTAACCGATGGCAAGAGCTTGACCAGCAGAGCTAAAGATATCTTGAACGTTAGCCATGGAAACTGTAGCGCTACCATTTGGTCCGGCGAAGGTTTGTTGACCTACAGTCAGATTTTTCTGAGAGAAGCTGTTAGATGCATCGGATGCAAAACCTTGGACATCACCGAAACTCATTGCTAATCCACCATTTACGGTGTCGAGTTCTTCTAAAGATAATTCAACTGCATTCATGTTATCGTTATTCATTGTGGTTCTCCGTTGTTGTGTAATTGTGAATTTATAACTATTAAGAATTTGTGTGGGTGAGTAGAATTCTCACCCAGGTTGTGTAATTAATTAACAGCAAGAGCTTGACCAGCAGAGCTAAAGATATCTTGAACGTTAGCCATGGAAACCGTAGCGCTACCATTTGGTCCGGCGAAGGTTTGTTGACCTACAGTCAGATTTTTCTGAGAGAAGCTGTTAGATGCATCGGATGCAAAACCTTGGACATCACCGAAACTGATTGCTAATCCACCATTTACGGTGTCGAGTTCTTCTAAAGATAATTCAACTGCATTCATGTTATCGTTATTCATTGTGGTTCTCCGTTGTTGTTTGTGTGTTTTAACTGGTTTATCGTTAGCTGCCTTTGCTTGCTTTCGATGTATTCATAATAGAATTTTGTTTTTAGCTGTACATCGGAAAAACGTTGGATTTGCAACTTGCTTTTTATCCATCAAAGTGACTCCAACTAAAGTAGGAGATTTTAATTTGAGAAAATTTGCACTTATATAGTAGTTACAGAAAAATTTTGATCGAGTTCAGGTGGCTCAGATATATAAGTAAATAAGACCGTTAACGGGACTTAGAAAATGCTACGTCGTCTTAAACTTACATCTCAATTTACCTTACTACTGTCACTAATTTTTATTGGTGGAATTGCACTAGGGGGATTTGCATTGTCTCAAGCTTTAGAGCAAAAAGCAGAAATGGAAATAAGTCATCAAGGACAAATGGCAATGCAGATGGTGAATGCAGTCAAAAGTTATACGACTAAGGATATTGCACCCTTGATTGCTCAAATAGCCGATCCTCAAACTCAGTTTATTCCAGAAACTATACCCAGTTTGGCAGCAAGACAAATATTTGACACGCTCAAACAAACTTGGAAATACAAAGATTTTGTATATAAAGACGCAACACTAAACCCCACGAATTTGGCTAACCGAGTTGACCGATTTGAAGCAAAATTAATCGAGCAGTTTGAACGCGATCGCACTCTTAAAACGTTATCAGGTTTTCGCGTTCGTACTGGAGAAAAATTATTTTACAACGCTCAACCATTGGTGGTAACAAGTTCGAGTTGTCTGGTATGTCACGGTAATGTACAGCTTGCACCAAAAAGCCATGTCAAAAAATATGGCACTCAACACGGTTATGGCTGGAAGCTCAATCAAGTGATCGGTACCCAAATTATATATGTACCTGCAAATGAAGTATTAAAAAATGCTCGTCAAGCGTTTTTCCTTTTTATCGGCATATTTATAAGTATTTTTGGATTAATAATTGCGTTGATTAACTATTTACTCAAATGCAGAGTGATTCAACCTCTAAAACCAATGGCTCAACTTGCTCAAACAATTACTCTGGAGCGAATTAGCATTAGTGAAGTTACAATGGAACGCGATCGCTTAAACCAAATTGCGAAACGTACCGATGAAATAGGACAACTTGGACGAGTGTTTCAAAAAATGGTGCAGGAATTGTGCGCTCGCGAAGCACACCGCAGGTATCGCGAACAACAATTAACCGAGCAGTTGCAGCAGATGCAGGTGGAAATTGATGCAGCAAAACTTACTCGTCAAGTAGCTGAAATTACTGAAACAGATTATTTTCAGAACTTACAAAAAACTGCCGCACAGATTCGCAATCAATGGAATGATGAGAATTAAGGTTATCTCAATAACAGTAAATAAAATTAAGGGAAGTGAATAATAATGGCGAAAATTGTCTCAATTCATTCTTTTCGAGGTGGAACTGGTAAATCTAACGTAACTGCAAACCTTGCAACCTTAATTGCTCGTGCAGGTTATCGCGTCGGAATAGTAGATACAGATATTCAATCACCGGGTATTCATGTACCTTTTGGTTTAGATGAAACCATCAAGTACACGCTCAATGATTATTTATGGGGACGCTGTAAAATTGAAGCCGCTACTTACGATCTCAGTTCTACATTTACAGCATCAAATAACTGGTTTTCTAAGCATCGAGGTAAAATATACCTGATTCCATCTAGCATCAAAACCGGCGAAATTTCGCGAATTTTGCGTGAGGGATATGATGCTCGGTTACTCAATGATGGATTTCGTCATTTAATACAACGTTTTTCTTTAGATTATCTGTTCATTGATACTCACCCTGGAATTAATGAAGAAACTCTGCTTTCGGCGATTATCTCGGATGTACTAATAATTATCCTCCGTCCCGATAAACAAGATTATCAAGGTACAGCAGTGACAATTGATGTCGCACGTAAATTAGAAGTACCCAAAATGCTCTTAGTTGTGAATAAAGCATTACCGAGCTTGAATTATCAAAGATTACAGCAACAGATTCAACAAACTTATCATGTTCCAGTCGCCGGAATTTTACCTGTTTGTGAAGAAATGTTTCAGTTAGCAAGTAGTGATATTTTCTGTTCGCGCTATCCAGAGCATCCCTGGACAAAAACTGTGAGTGCGATCGCGTCTACCCTTGTAAAATCGAACCGACTTTGAACTAATTTATCTTGGGATGGGTAATTTGGGGTTGAAGTGAACCCTATCAATGCTTCAAAGTTACGAAGCCATTATTGAAAATGGTCAAATTAAGTGGTTAACAGATGCACCAAAAGTATCTAAGGCTAGGGTAATTGTGACAATTCTTCCAGATGCGGTCTCACAATCATCTCTAAGAGAATCCGCGCGTAGCGAGTCTACACGTCGAGTTCCGGCTAGTAGTATCGTTGGGAAAGGTCGGACTTTGGGGGATTTAGTCAGTTCCATTGTTGAGGAACAGGATTGGGAATGTCTCAAATAATCGTCCTCGATACACACATTTGGATATGGTTTATTACTCAGGAGTTTGAACAATCCTTGAATACGATGTATCAACAAGAAGGGGTAGAAACAGTCAGCCGAGGTATGGGAGATACAGCATTGTGGGAATATATGGGGAGAGCGATCGCGAGCAACAATACTTTATGAGTCCATAATAGTTGTAAGATTCACCTCTCTTTAAATCCGTAAGTAAGAATTTATCAAGCATTGCAGCTATTTTTATTCGCCAGCAGTACGATAAACTACTAAAATCTAAATCCGAGTAAATTCCAATAATCTAAAAAGGGAATAAACATCAGTGCCGCTAAGGTGAATATAGAATAATTTAGTCTTGCGAAAAATGACCAATAATTATTTTTCCAAGCCAGAAAAGTAACAAAAGATAAAGCAATAGTTAATACGGTTGCGATTAAGGGAAGATAAAGCAAAATAATAACTCGTGTCGGTACTTCGTAAATAAATTCTAAGGGGTCAGTTAATAATAATGCTAACCCCATACCAATTAAAAATATTAGATATAAAGTGCTAACTATACCTGCTAATACCCAAGCTAAATTGGCTTTTTGTGGTTTATTTTGTACAGATTTTGATTTTGATGATTTAGAAGAATGACGAAAATGATTAATTAAAGGACGTACAGGAAAAACCCAAAAAGCTGATAAAAAAGTTAAGAGAAAAAATATTGATAAAGGTATATGAAAATATGTAGTTTCGTACCAAGGTAATCTTTCAAATCCCGCTGGTCCTAAATCTAGGGGGTTGAACATAAATGTGATATTTCCATCTTCGTTTGCAGCAAAGGCAACAAAATCATTATTGTTATATCGATAAAATAATAATGGTTCAATTTCTATCAGTTTAATTGTAGTATCTTGGGGTGGAATTGTCCCAAAGAAAGTTTCCGGAATATTCACTTTTAAAGTTCCATTTTCACCTTGTTTAACACTGACATGATTCACTAAAGAAGTCACTTTTGCTAAGGTATGTTGCGGATATTCAATATGTCGATAAGTACCAGTAAACATCTGGATTCGACCTTGATGATTCGCTAACGGTTGAGGTGCTTCTGGTTCCTCATTCACAGGATAATAATGGTCAAAGAATTGATTAATTAATTCTTCATGAAACTTGGGTTCAAATTTATTGTAAGTAATAAATATTCCTAAATTTTGCTCAGGAATTAATGCCATCAAACCTGTATAACCAAGAAAGATTGAACTATGAGCTAGTACACGTTGTCGATTCTTAAAACGTTCATGAAAAGCATAACCAATACCGGGTAATTTTGGGTGGTCTGTAAACTGCTGTCGTTTCATTTCTTGGGCAGTTTCTTCCTTTAAAATACGCTGATTTTCATAACGTCCACTTTGTAAATGAGCCAGCATAAAGTGAGTCATATCTGTAGCAGTTGAACTCAATCCTCCCGCCGGCACTATGTTTAAAATAAGTGATGAAAATGCTTCAAAATCACCATCTTCATATTCATAACCCACTGCTAAATCTGCGGCTAAATCTTTAGGAAGAGGTTGTCGAAAACTAGTCCGTTTCATCCCAAGCGGTCGCAGAATGTTTTCTTCTATATACTGAGGAAAGGGAACTCCAGAAATTACCTCTACCAAATAACCTGCTAAATCAAAATCAAAGTTAGAATAACTGTAAAGTTTTCCTGATGGTCTAACACGAGGAGGTAAATTTTGCTTAAGATATTCTCCTAATGGCAGTATATTATCTTTATTTCTAGCCGCAATACCTATATAACGCTGACTAAAACCACTAGTATGGGTTAATAAATTTCTTACAGTTATGGGTTCGGGAAAGTCATTCTCTATTTGAAAATCTTTCAGATATTTATTAACATCTTCATCTAAATCTATTAAGCCTTTTTCTACCAATTGCATTACGGCGGTAGCAGTGAATAACTTAGAAACAGAACCTACACGAAAAACTGTTTTTTCTGGAATTACTGGTGTTTGGTTTTTGATATTACTATAACCATATCCTTTGCTAAAAAATTCTGAACCGTCTTTTACTACTGATATTGCTGCACCAGGAATATCCAACTCTTCCATTTCTTGGTCAAAAAATTTATCTAAAAAAGCTTCTAATTCTTCGGGAGTAGTCAGTCCTGTTTGAGTATTATTTTGAGTCTGAGGTTCTGTAGAAGTAGGTGTTTGAGAAGCTACAGGTAAACTTGATAAAAATCCTGATAAAAATAAAAATAAAATTAGTCCAAGCAAACCACATAAAAATCGCTTAAAATTTATTGTAACTAGTGAATAAATTGGCGAAAAATAATTTGTGTTTCTTTGCAATATACCCATAGCTTATATTTATTATTACCCTCAACATAAAAAATAAAAATGCAATGCATAATTAAAATTTTATGTAAAGTAAATTAGTTTAACTATTTTTAATAGTAAAAATAATAAATATAATTTATCTTCTATCTAAAGAGATAAATTTTCAGATATTTGTGAATAGGATAAATAAGAGTATAAATTTAACTGTAGATAGATAAAATTTGAAGAAGACCCCAAACATCCCGCTGTGCTTTTGTCAAGTTGTTTAAAATAAATCAAATTTGATACTTTAAATAAGTATATCCTAGGGTTTTAATCTGGGACTCCACCAAGTTAACGTTGGGGAGCGTATTTTAAAAGCTTAAAGTTATTTTCCCGATCAAACCCTAGGAGTTTCCCTATCCCTCGACAACAATTTCAACCGTTTCCTCACTGTACATAGTGAAGAAGCTACCGTTTATTGAAAGCTTGATTGAGCATCGTAATGATTTATTTATTAAGGTAAAGGATGGAAAAAAGTCCCGTATTGCAATCCAGGGAAAAAGTAATTCAATGCAACAAAAATTACAAACAAAATAATCACTGCTAAGGTAGCAACAACAGGAACGCTAGAAAGATATTTAAAGAAATAACGTGACTCCATGATTAATTCTCCTTGAACAACATTAAGTTAAATCCTTTTGACTATTTCCTACTCCCTACTCCCTACTCCCTTTCAACTGTTTAACCAGACATGATATTATTGCTACTTTACTAACGAATTGAAATTGGAATTTCATCATCTTTAGCAACTAATTCGCCACTTAAAAACTCTTTGATTGCTAATATCGGCCACATCAAAGCCTTGATCATACAACTTAGAAAGAGTTTGATATCAATAAATAATTCCTTTTCTTCTCCTGCACCTTCTTTTCTGATTGCTACTAAGTAAGAACGTCCGCTCCAACCTATCCAACCTGCAATGTATAAGAACATAGTAATCGGAGCCATTACGTCAAATGCCAGGTTTAAACGGTCAAGAACTAAATGAGGTAGACCATCATCACCGCAGAGTAATCGCGAATAAGCCTGAAATGGCTTGGTAGTGTAATAACTATCAGATGCATTTTGCATCCGTTCTACAAATGCCGGGGATTCTTTACAAGTTACCAGTGTCGTGTTCTCTGCGAATGCAACAGTAACAAAATTCATCCAAAGAACACTTGTGAGTAGTAATGCGAAAAATATTTTTTTCATGATTTTATCTTTTGTTGTTAGACTTGTGCCAAAATTCATGATGCGTAACCCAAAATCCTTGTAGAGACGCGATACTATGAGCGTCTCTACATTTCGGGAATTTCAATTAAACAAGTTGCTTTTTGCGGGTACTCACATCACCTACTTTCTGGAAGACACCGAACTCAACTTGTTCATCTAAGTCTGGGTCAATTCCAGCAAAGACATCTCGATATATTGTGCGGGAACCATGCCAAATATGTCCAAAGAACCATAGTAAGCCCCAAACTGTATGAGCAAAAGCGAACCATCCACGGGTACTGGTGCGGAATATCCCATCGGAATTGAGAGTTGCACTATCAAATTCAAATATTTCACCCAATTGAGCGCGACGAGCAAATGGTTTAACATCAATTGGATCTGTAAATATTTGACCGTCGAGTTGACCACCATAGAAGCTGACAGTTGTACCAGTTTGCTCAAAACTTAATTTTGATTCAGCCCGTCGGAAAGGTATATCTGCACGTACAACGTCATTTTTGTCAGTCAAAACTACTGGGAAAGTTTCAAAGAAGTTGGGCATCCGTCTTACCGTCAATTCCCGACCTTCTTTGTCTTGAAACACTGGATGACCAGACCAACGAAAAGCAATACCATCACCTTTATTCATCGCACCGACGCGGAATAAACCACCTTTAGCCGGACTATTGCCAACATAGTCGTAAAAAGCTAACTTATCTGGAATATTTGACCAAGCTTGCGATAGGGTTTGACCTCCAGCCAAATTGCTTTGCACTCGCCGATTAATCTCGTTTTGGAAATAACCGCTATCCCATTGATAACGAGTCGGACCAAACAATTCAATCGGAGTTGTGGCGCTACCATACCACATTGTTCCAGAAACAATAAAAGCTGCAAAAAAGAATGTTGCTAAGGCACTTGCCAGAACAGTTTCAATATTACCCATTCTTAAAGCCCTATAGAGTACTTCCGGAGGGCGAAAAGCTATATGGAAAAGACCGCCGATAATACCAACAATCCCCGCAGCAATGTGATGAGCCACAACACCACCAGGATTAAAAGGATTAAAGCCCTCTGCTCCCCATACAGGAGCCACACCCTGCACATGACCAGTTAATCCGTAGGCATCAGAAACCCACATACCCGGACCAAATACACCTGTAAGGTGAAAAGCACCAAAACCAAAACAAAGCAGACCTGCAAGCAACAAATGAATCCCGAATATTCTTGGTAAATCGAGGACTGGTTGATTATTCTTACGGTCTTGAAATAAATCCAAATCCCAATAAACCCAGTGCCAACAAGCAGCTAGAAATAATAAACCTGACAAGATTATATGAGCTGCGGCGACACTTTCAAAAGTCCACAAACTAAATCCTGTCACAGGTTCGCCCGTGAGGCTCCAACCACCCCAAGATTCCGTAACACCCAATCGAGCCATGAAAGGCAATACATACATCCCCTGTCGCCACATCGGGTTCAAAACTGGGTCAGTGGGGTTAAACACAGCAAGTTCGTATAAAACCATTGAACCAGCCCATCCTGCTGTCAGTGCTGTATGCATTAGGTGGACAGCAATTAATCTTCCTGGGTCATTCAAAACTACTGTGTGGACACGATACCAAGGTAATCCCATAAGTTATATTCCTGATGAAAAAGTTAGGAGTTAGTACCACCGGAGTTATGAATTATGAATTTTTAAATCAAAAATTCATAACCGCTAATTTTTTCTACTCCCTGATTTTGAGAAAAAAAGTTGTAGATATGTGCCTGATATCGAATCAGGAAAAAATCTGTTGAAAAACATCACAGTAACTGAAAAAAACACGATAATCACAGGAACAATCATCTGTTCGAGTAAAAAATCCTGTATCCTTATAACCGGGTTATTTTGACGAAATGCAATCAACATATAAAACCAAATCCCCCTTGATGAATAAGTATTTAACAGTTACCAGTAATGTCTACTAATCCCACATTAATTTTGAATGGTTCGTTTTTCCCAAAATTGTCTAGAGACGTTATGTATAACGTCTCTACAGCACGTCGGTAAACGAACAACTCACGTTAAATTAATCCAATGGCTTCATGGATAAAACTGGCTCATCTTCACGTTCGATACCTCTTTCAAAGCCCGCAGCAGCAGCCCTTGCACGACCTGCGTGCCAAAGATGACCAACTAGAAACAGTAGTGCAAAAATAAAGTGAGCAGAAGCCAGCCAGGTACGCGGTCCGACAAAGTTAAAGGAATTAATTTCGGTTGCTAAACCACCAACTGAATTCAATGAACCGATGGGAGAATGAGTCATGTATTCAGCAGCCCGACGTTTTTGCCAAGGTTGAACATCATTCTTTAGTTTGTCAATATCTAGTCCATTAACTCCCCGTAGCGGCTCTAACCAAGGTGCTTTCACATCCCAAAACCGCATTGTTTCAGCCCCAAAAATGATTTCTCCTGTTGGCGATCGCTGTAAATATTTCCCTAAACCAGTCGGACCTTGGGATGTGGAAATATTCGCTCCTAAGCTTTGGTCACGGATTACAAAGTTCAACACTTGAGCATTTGCTGCTTCTGCGACTGTCGGACCATAAAACTCGCTAGGGTAAGCAGTATTGTTAAACCAAATAAACATCGCAGCAATAAAAGCCTGTCCAGCAACGTTACCTAAACTTTGAGAAAGATAAGCTTCACCAGACCAGATAAAGATTTTGTGAGTCCACTTAAAAGGTTTAGTGATGATGTGCCAAATACCACCAAGTATTAGCAGCCCGCCTACCCAAATATGACCGCCAACTAAATCTTCTAAGTTATCAACGCTAACAATATTACCTGAACCACCAGTAAAATTGCTGAATACGTAACCAAAGATTATTCTTGGGTCGAGAGTGGGATTCGTCACAAGCCGCACATCACCGCCTCCTGGGACCCAAGTATCATATAAACCACCCCAAAACATAGCTTTGCCGACAAGTAAGTAAGCGGCTATACCAAGGGCAATCAAGTGATATCCCAAAATACTTGTAACTTTGTCTTTATCAGTCCAATCAAAATTGAAGAAACCTGCTAGCTTTTGGGGACCTCTAATTGAGTGATAAATGCCACCAAAACCTAAAACAGCAGAGCCAATTAAATGTGTTACGGCGATCGCAAAAAATGGGAAAGTATTTGTTACTTCACCGCCTGCTCCTACACCGATGCCAAGAGTTGCAATGTGAGGCATTAAAATTAACCCCTGTTCGTACATCGGCTTTTCTGGTATGTAATGAGCAACTTCAAATAACAGCATTGCTCCAGCCCAGAAAGCAATCACTCCTGCATGAGCGACGTGAGCGCCCAAAAAGCGACCGGATAAGTTGATAAAACGGGCATTTCCAGCCCACCATGCATATCCAGTAGATGCTTGGTCACGACCTTCTCTCTCTTGAGAGGTAACATTGGTTATAGTAGCTGAACTTTCAAAGGGTGTTTCCATTGTTCATTGATTAATTAGTTTACAGTTGACAGTGGACAGTTGACAGTGGTTAGTTGTTAGTTATTATTTATTTCTCTCCCTGCTCCCTGCTCCCTATTCCCTATTCCCTATTCCCTGCTCCCTATTCCCTATTCCCTGTTAAAGAGCATTTCCACGAGGTAATACTTCTGGGGGAAATTGGAAGTGTTGATGAGGCTGGTCTTCTTGCGCCATCCAGGTTCTAGCACCCTCATTCAGAAGAATGTTCTTGGTGTAAAAGGTTTCAAATTCCGGATCTTCCGCTGCTCGTAATTCTTGAGAAACAAAGTCGTATGCTCTTAAATTAAAAGCTAATCCTGCCATTCCAATTGCACTCATCCACAAACCAGTTACTGGTACAAACAACATGAAAAAGTGTAACCAGCGCTTGTTAGAAAAGGCTACCCCGAAAATCTGCGACCAAAAGCGATTAGCTGTAACAAAGGAATAGGTTTCTTCTGCTTGAGTTGCGCTAAATGCACCGAAAGTATTGAAATTTTTACCATCTTTGAACAAGGTATTTTCCACAGTTGCACCGTGTATGGCGCATAATAAAGCACCACCCAATACACCAGCTACACCCATCATGTGGAACGGGTTGAGCGTGTAATTGTGAAAAGCTTGGAAGAATAAGAGAAAACGAAAAATGGCGGCTACCCCAAAACTAGGAGCAAAAAACCAGCTTGATTGACCTAAAGGATAAATCAAGAATACGGAAACAAAAACAGCAATCGGTGCAGAGAAAGCAATAGCATTGTAAGGTCGAATACCTACAAGTCGAGCAATTTCAAGTTGCCGTAGCATGAAGCCGATTAATCCGAAAACACCATGAAAAGCGACAAAATTCCACAATCCGCCAATTTGAAACCAACGGATTAAGTTTCCCTGTGCTTCGGGTCCCCATAATAGTAATAAAGAGTGACCCATACTATCGGCAGGAGTAGAAACAGCGGCTGTGAGAAAGTTACAGCCTTCGATGTAGGAACTGACCACACCGTGGGTATACCAAGAAGTTACAAAAGTGGTACCAGTAAACCAACCTCCGATAGATAAGTAAGCACAGGGGAATAGTAAAAGACCAGACCAACCGATAAAAACGAAACGGTCTCGTTTTAACCAATCATCAACAACTGTAAACCATCCCCATTCTGTCTGACTGCCTTTGAGAGCTATAGTCATAGTATTTTTCCTTTTTGTTGAATTAACATCTTTCTATCTTTACCAATCTGAGTTCCCATCGTTGATCAAGTAAGGAGTACCAGGTAAAGCAAGGGCTTGAATGATTTTGTCAAAATAAGGAGTCACGAAAGCAGCATCTTCGGAGCCAAGAAGATATACTGCTTGTTCCTTGATACAGCATAATGCTTCTACCCAATTCGCTAAGGGTATACCCAAAGATTGGTACATTTCTTTCATCCCGACAATACCAATTTCCGTTAATGGCTGTTCATTACCTGCTAAAACACAGTAAGCAACTAAACGGATATACCAACCTTGATCGCGCTGACACGAAGATGTCTTTCTCATATTGCCGCTATTACTGGGGGTGTTAGGACACCGCTTCCAGAATTGATCGCTGGCTAGTTCTACTAACCGTCTTTGATTCTTTGCCAAAGTTGTCGCAATCCGAATCCGCTGTGTTCCTGTATGACAAAAATTTTGAATCATCCGGATTTCTCCGGGAGTAGGATAACGCAGTTGTTCATCGGCATTAAGAATCACTTGCTTGACTATACTCATAATTCTCCTGAGTTTGAGATTCAGTCATTGGTTCTAGGCTTAACTTTGGTTTCGAGTTGTTGGTGTTGGATACATATTCGGAGTTTTGCTGTTGTGTATGAGCAAGTTCTGACCAGAAAAGTTGTTTTGGAATATTGCGCTGTTGGGGAATAAAGGCATCCAGTTCAGATGGAGATGAAAGTGAGGATTTAGCTCTTAAATTTACAGCCTCAGCCGATGCAGAACGGCGCATCGCCAAACCTCTTGGTGTAATATAACGCTCATAAGGAACCGTATTTTCCCCGAAGGCTTCGATATATTCCCGGCTGTTGACGATTTCATCGATCAGAGCGTAAAACCCCTTGGTGGCGCAAATATCATAGTAGCGATTCATTTCTTGTCGTCCATAAGTGGGACGACCTAACAAACGCCGATGAATATATTCAATCGCCTTAGTAATATAAAGTTTTTCCCAATACATTTTGCGAAACCAATTAGACTTAGCCAACTGACGGATAAACTCCCGCACCGTAATTTGACCACCTTTGAGTTTGATTTCTGCGGTTGTTAAACGTTGACCTTCTAACAATTCTCGCCCGAATACCTGTCGATAAGCTCCTCTAATCACAGCTTCAACGGAGTGTTTTGCCAAACTGATACTTGTATTTTGGGGCTTTTTGACCTTAGTAGTTTCATCGGTACTTTTACCATTTTCTAGATGATCTAGCTTGATCAGCTTAACCGCCGAACCGGGTACTTGATGGTAGCTAGCTTGATTACCATTGTAAAAAGACAAACTACAATTAATCAAAATCCGGCGAGTATCTTTGTTGAAAAACGCAGGTTCGGGATGAGGATTGCGGTTTTCTTGAGGAAACACTGCACCAAACTGAATTTCTAATGGATCGTTACCACAACCATAAGGATGTTGATTAGGTAGAGGCTTTTGATATTTACCAAACAGGGTTACAAACTGAGGAATTTTGCGAACAGGAGCGCTATATTTGAATAAATCAATTTGCGGACTCCAATTGCGACATTCCTGAGCTTCTTGACCCAAACCGCGCAAATACGGTACTGTTTCCTCACCAAAGTAATCAGAATATTCCTGAGAATCAACTAAAGCATCTATCAGTTTAGGTAAACCACCTTTAGTAATCACGGCAAAATATTCTTGGAATTCTGCTAAAGAACTCAATCCGCGACCTAAAAAGTGACGCATCGCCAATTCTATAACCCGACTGATTGTATAAGGCTCGTAAAAAAGCGTCCGATAGAGGCGAGATTTACCCAACCTGCGGACAAACTCTTTCATCGAGATTTGTCCACCCTTAAGTTGAGATTCTATTTCTGTACTATTCCCGGCATATATTGCAGTAATGTCACGTTCAAAAACTTGACGATAAGCAGCTTTAATTGCTTCTCGCTTTTCTGTTTCCGATAGAACCGACTTGAAGGCGAATTTTGGTCGGTGTTCGGACGCGATCGCATAACTTTGGGGTAATACCAAACCCTGTTGTTGATTGGAAACTCCAATTCTCAGTTTGTCTGAGGGTTTTTCCTCTAAATACTCAGCAATTAGTATGTCAAAATAATACTTGATAATGTTTGTCGCTTCAGTATTAACTTGGAAATAACTCACGGAGTGTCGTCGCATTTCTTTAAGAGCAACAACAGTAGCTTCGGTTACATCTTCTGGAATAACTCCACGCAATCCGCGCACATTAACTGTGAGAATACTAGCATCACCAGCAACAATCGCGTAAGTAATATAGCGTAAGAACCAGGATAAATCCCGCATAGACCTTTTCATTCTTTTTAGTCCATAGCGAGAGATATTGATAAAACGAAAACCTCCTGGAAGTGGTTCTCTATCGCTATAGAGTGTTCGTACTTGTTCCCACCAAGCTTTAATCGGAGCGAAAAGCTTTGGGGGTTGAATTGATTCGAGACGTTCCTTAACAGCAACAACACGATTTCTTCTTGCCACACTCAGATAATCTTCACCGATATAGTATCCCGAACCCGGTAATCCTATCTGCTCTTGAGGCTTTTCCAGGTAATCAGAAGGTGAACCACCAACGAAAATCCGGTTGGCTCCAGCACAGACAATTTCATCAGCTTTATTAGTTAAAGTTATTGCAATCTCTAACCGCAACTTACCAGAATTAAAAAACGACTCTAGTTCTTTAAGTTCAGTATTTCTTAAGTAACGGTCTTGTTGTGACCCTTGAGAAATCACTGAAATAGGTAAACTTTGATATTGTTGTGGATAAATTACTGGACTACCACCACTTACTTTTACACTCATTTAATTTTATCCTTTGTTATTTGTCTCCTATCCCTAAATGCCTTTCCATCCCAAGGACTCATTATCAATGACAATTTAAGATATAGGACTCAAGATTGAAATTGAAATTAAGGCAGTACACCTAACTATTTATTCCCAATTCCCAATTATCCTATTCCCTACTCCCTATTCCCTACTCCCTACATTAATGATTGAATCAAATAATCAAAATAAGGTGCGATTTCAGTAACATCTTGCAAAGAAAAGAATTCTAAAGAAACTTCTTTGAGACAATGAACAGCTTCGACTAAATTTGGTAAGGGAATTTCCAAAGATTCATACATCTCCTTCACCCCGATAGTACCAATTTCTGCTAAAGGTTCTATATCTCCCACTACAAGGGAATAAGTAATCAGGCGAATATACCAACTTTGGTCTCGCAAACAGGAAGCCCGATAGGTTCTATTCCCACTATTACTGGGAGTATCAGGACACCGTTCCCAAAACTTTAAACTAGCTTTTTCAACAATTTTTTTTTCGTTTTCTACGAGAACTGCTGCTAGGTCTAGCCGAGAAAGTCCACCTTCATAAAAGTCTCGAATAGCAGTTAATTCTCCCGCATTTAAATAACGAGCTTCTCGGTCTGCTTGAGCAATTGTTTTTGTAATGATGCTCATAAAACTCCTATTTTGGGTTGATAAAATCAGAAGTATCGTGTTAATAGTTGATAGTTAATTATTAACGGGTTACTATCAACTATTAATTGTTAAAAAGCCATATTTCTCAATATTTATCAATTAACGAAAAATGCTTTTTAACTCAAACCAGAAGCAATGTGGTCAAAGTAAATACCCATTTCTTTTCCTGCTTCGCTACCAAGCATACTACCAACAACTTCCTTCATTGCTTGTACTGCTCGAATAGTTCCACCAATGGGAACTCCTAATGAATTGTAAGTTTCCCTTAAACCATTTAAAATCCGCTCATCTAAAATTGAAGTATCACCCGCTAACATGGCATAAGTTGCATAGCGCAAAAAATAATCCAAGTCACGCACACAAGCAGCATAGCGACGACAGGTATACATATTGCCACCAGGAGCGGTAATATCTGTGTAAAGCAAAGACTTGGCAACAGTCTGAGTTACAATGTTTTTGGCATTTGCACTAAGAGCAGTTGCAGCTCGCGCACGCATATCACCGCTATGAAAGTAGGCTTCGAGTTTTTCCAAGAAATTATTATCGAGATATTTGCCTTGAACGTCTGAAGAATTAATCAAAGCAGTAATTACATCTTGCATAATTAAAGTTCCCTAGGTGAAGTTTGTCGTTTTTGAATTAGATTTGAGTTAAAGATTAGAAATGATGCGATTTTGGATTTTGAAAATTCAGCAACTGTGCGGGATTTGAAATCAAGGGATTGATATATCTGACAATCCTCAAAACGCAAATCCCATTATTATTAAGAAAGTGCCTGAATGATGTAGTCAAAATAGGGTCCAACTTCAACCGCATCTTCTTCACTCATCATTGATACAGCTTCTTCCTTGACACAGCGCATAGCTTCAACTAAATTCCTCAGCGGAATCTCTAAATTGTTGTACATTTCTTTGATGCCAAGTGTGCCAATTTCTTCGAGGGGTTTTTCACTACCAGCCAAGATAGAATAAGCAACTAAACGCACATACCAACCCTGATCGCGCTGACAAGAAGCTGTCTTACGGTCATTGCCACTATTGCTTGGCGTATTGGGACAGCGTTCCCAAAATCTCATGCTGCCATTTTGGACAATTTGTTGCTCATTTTGTGCCAATATTCTAGCAATGCGAATTCTTTGGTCTCCTGTTTTTAAAAAATCTTGAAATATTCTCAGTTCTTTAGGAGCAGGGTATCTAGCTTCACTATCAGCGTTCAGAATTAATTCAGTGACAACACTCATTGCTTTTTCCTTATTTATTGTTGGTTTTTTAGTAGTTGGACTGACGCTTGAAAAGCTAAGCCCAACCGATGGGTGACAATCCTTGTCCAAAACTTGTACTGTTGCCTTTGAGAAAATCTCCTTAACCAGCTAATGCTGGAGCTTTAAGGGAAACAGTTACCGGAACAGATTCACCAGATGCCAAATCTAATGGAAAGTTATGAGCATTCCGTTCGTGCATGACTTCAAAACCAATATTGGCTCGATTTAATACATCAGCCCAACTAGGAAGTACCCGACCTTGAGAATCAAGGATTGAATTATTAAAGTTGAATCCGTTGAGGTTGAATGCCATTGTACTAATACCGATCGCAGTAGCCCAAATACAAATTACTGGCCAAGCTGCAAGGAAGAAATGTAAGGAACGACTATTGTTGAAGCTGGCATATTGGAATATTAACCGACCAAAATAACCGTGTGCTGCAACTATGTTGTAAGTCTCTTGTTCTTGTCCAAATTTATAGCCGTAATTCTGAGATTCAGATTCTGTTGTTTCACGCACAAGACTTGATGTTACGAGTGAACCGTGCATCGCACAGAATAACGAGCCTCCGAGAACTCCAGCAACTCCTAACATATGAAACGGATTCATCAGGATATTATGTTCGGCTTGGAAAACAAACATAAAATTAAAGGTGCCGCTGATACCCATTGGTAAACCGTCCGAGAAGCTACCTTGTCCGATGGGGTAAATCAAAAATACCGATGTTGTCGCAGCAAGAGGAGCGCTGTAAGCAACTGCAATCCAAGGACGCATACCTAAACGGTAAGAAAGTTCCCACTCACGTCCCATATAACAAGCCAGTGCTGGGATATAGTGGAATGCAATCATCTGGTAAGGACCACCGTTGTAAAGCCATTCATCCACAGAAGCAGCTTCCCAAATCGGATAAAAGTGTAGTCCAATGGCATTGGAGGTGGGAACAACAGCACCAGTAATGATATTGTTGCCATAAAGTAATGAACCTGCTATTGGCTCCCGGATGCCGTCAATGTCTACGGGTGGAGCCGCGATGAAGGCAATTACAAACACGCAAGTGGAGACTCCTAGTAAAGGAATCATTAGGAAACCAAACCAGCCAATATAGAGACGATTTTCGGTACTAGTTATCCAATCGCAGAACCTATCCCACGTGGGAAAACGGCTAGGCTGTTGTTGTGAAACTGTAGTCATAAGTTCAACAGTGATATTAAGGTTGATTACTATTGGTTACAAATGGTTACGAAAAAAATGTGAAAAAAGTTAAATTGCCGTTTGTTGTGAGAAAACATCTGAAAACTTATTTAATATCCCTCGACATTAATTTGGAATTTGGGAATTTTTGAGAAAGTTTTGAGAAAGTTTTAAGAAAATATCGACCTGATTGCCCATTCTTTTCTATTCAAGAATTCCCCCTCATCAATATCGCTTTTGTCAAAACATATTTGATGAGGTGGTAATGGCGAGTCAATAAATGCAGTTATCAAAGTTCTCAACTCAACTTGATAAAACCACAATAGTAATCAAAAATGAAGAACTAATGAAGTGGATTATTATCTTTACAAATCTTAATAATTAGCTGAAGTGCAAAACATAAATTAAAGTAAAGAAAATTATTGTTTCTTGAAGCTAGGTAACTTTTAGGTAAGAAACTCGTTAATAATGATTTTCAATACAATAAAAACATTTAACAGTAATCAGTAAACAGTCAATACTCAACCTGACGGGGTGAATCGCGATAAATAGAGCGGCTGATTGTCGCATTGTGATTGACATGGCAAGGCTGATAACTGATGGACGACATTTTGACAACTTTGTGGAAAAAGGTTAGCTACCAGGTTTAAGAGGGATTGGTTAAATGAGAATTTTAGTAGTTGAGGATGACGAGTGTATTGCCAAAGCTTTAGAAAACATTCTTAGCAATCAAAACTATATTGTGGACATTGCAAATGGTGGTTTGCTCGGCTGGGAATTTGTCGAGGCTTTCACCTATGACCTAATTGTGCTTGATGTGATCTTACCCGAATTCGATGGCATCAAATTTTGTCAGAAATTACGACAACATAATTATCAAATGCCCGTTTTATTATTAACAGCCCAAAACTCCAGCAATGATAAAGTATTGGGATTAGATGCGGGAGCAGATGATTATGTCGTCAAACCTTTTGAAGTTACAGAATTATTAGCTCGGATTCGGGTTTTACTGCGTCGTAAGAATACACCGATACAAACAGTTTTGCAATGGGAAAACCTGTGTCTGAACCCTGGTAGCAAGGAAGTAACTTATAACGGTCATTTACTAAACTTAACTCCCAAAGAGTATGGTTTGTTAGAGCTTTTTCTTCGTAATAGTAATATTGTTTTTAGTAGAAGTGAGATTTTAGATCATTTGTGGTCTATGGAAGAAGCACCCAAAGAGGATACAGTTACTGCTCACATTAAAGGTTTACGGCAGAAAATGACCAGAGCAGGAGCACCGAGTGATTTGATTGAAACTGTTTATGGTTTGGGTTATCGTCTCAAAGAAACTGCAAACGGTAAAGTCAAATTTTCTGAGGAGAAACATCAAAATAAACCAAATAAACTAAGTAATAAACAACAGCACACCAAAGAAGCATTAACTAAATTATGGGAGAAGCTGAAAGTACAAAGTATTGAGGGTGTAGCAGTTTTAGAGCAAGCTGTGAGTGCCTTATTGGAGAACACTTTAGAAGAAGAATTAAGAAAAAAAGCGCAAATAATAGCACACAAATTGGCTGGAGCCTTGGGAATTTTTAGTTTTTCTCAAGGTTCTGATCTAGCTAGAGAAATAGAGCAACTTTTCAAATCGGAAGTCAATTTAAACCAAACTCAGGGACTTTATTTAAGAGAATTAGTAAAGCGTTTAAAACAGGAAATCAAACAGCCTGCTTTTAAGAAGTCTACAAAACTCGTGCAGTGTGATAAATCTTCTGTAATGGTGATAATAGATGATGATGAAAAACTAGCCCATAGCATGATTCAATTGGCTGTTGCATCGGGAATAAAGATAGAATTAGTCAGGAATTTATTAGCAATAAAAGAAGCATTAATTAAGCCTAAAATTGATGTAGTTTTGGTTAGTATTTCCCTGAAAAATACAAGCGAAGAAAGTCTGAATCAACTTGCTCAATTAACTAATTCTCATACACCAGCTACATCAGTAATATTATGTACAACTGATGATAGTTTAGCTAATCGGGTAAAACTGTCTCGATTATTTGCTCATGTATTTTTACAAAAAACATTACTTCCTGAACATTTATTAAAAGTGATTTCTCAGGTTTTGACACAAAGCCGTTCGCAAACTGGCAAAGTTATGGTGGTTGATGATGACCCACAAGTTTTGGATTTATTAACAGAATTATTAGAACCTTGTGGAATAAAATTATCTACATTAAATGAGCCATTATGGTTTTGGGATATTTTAATGGAAAATTCCCCGGATTTACTGATTCTTGATATAGAAATGCCTGATATTAATGGTATTGAACTGTGCCAAGTAGTTAGAAATGAACCACGTTGGAGTGGATTACCAATCATGTTTCTCACAGTTCATAATGATGCTGAAACTATACGAAAAGCATTTAATGCAGGTGCTGACCAATGTTTGAGTAAGTCTATTGTAGGACCGGAATTAGTGACTCAGATATTCAATCGCTTAGAGCGAGTCAAATTATTTCAAACTATTAATGGTGTAGCTAATTAATCAATCAATAGGATTTATATCATGTCAGGTGAAATACTTGTAATCAAGGGAGGAGGGAGTAGGGAAAAGCAGAACGGGTTTGTTGTACAGATTCCAGATATCATAACTAATCATCTGGACTTGATATTACGTTGCTCCCAACCCGTTTTAGTCAATCTACTAATATTCCAATCTTCTAATTTTCATTTTTTAGATAATAATAATATTTTAGATAATGCAGTTTAATAACCCACATCCTCAAATATCGGATCAATCCTCGAACACTCAAAAGTCAATTGCTTCTGTTGAGGTACTTCTACACCGGATGATCAATCGGATTCGTCAATCTTTGGAATTACCGACAATTCTGACGGCAACTGTCACAGAAGTGCGTAGCTTATTGGAAACAGACCGAGTTAAAGTGTATCGTTTTGATGCAGATGGTAGTGGAAAAGTCGTTGCCGAATCCGTTATGTTGCAGCGTCTACCATCGCTTTTAGGACAACATTTTCCCGCAGAAGATATTCCACCCGAAGCACGTGAATTATTTATCAAAGCACGTCAGCGTTCCATTGTAGATTTAGCTGCACAACAAATTGGCATAAGTCCATTAAATGATCCCGAAACCGGAGAGTCAATCGCTGATGATATCCGGTTTCGTCCCGTAGATCCTTGTCATGTAGAATATCTCACCTCAATGGGTGTGCAGTCTTCTTTAGTGGTGCCGATTTTTCATCGCGATCAACTGTGGGGATTATTGGTATCTCATCATAGTTCTCCACGACAAGTAACACAACGAGAATTGCACATTGTCCAGCTAGTTGTAGATCAATTATCAATCGCGATCGCCCAAAGTACCCTACTAGAGCAAACCCGCGCTCAAGCAGCACAAGAAGCGATGATTAACCGAGTCAGCAAGCTACTGCATTCGATGACTGAGATGCAGTTGCAACAGGCTTTGGAATTAACTGTCAACGGTTTACAAGCTGCGGGTGGCAGAATTTACATAGTTCCGCAAAATCCTCAAGAGCAAGCACAATTGTTTGTTTGTGGGGAGTGGCAACTTAATCAAAGTGGAGAAAGATTTGAAGAACATCCCACTTGGCAACAATGGTTAGAAGAGCAAACAACTCTCGGTAATGGAATTCAAGCTCGGATAATTCCAGACTTAGATCAAGTTGCTTTACCAGAATATTTAAAAATGGTTTTTTTAGACAGTAAGATTCGCAACTTGTTAGTAATCCAACTGCAATCGCGACAGCAGAAGTTAGGTTATTTGAGTATTTTTCGTCACGAAATTCAAATCAAAACTTTATGGGGTAGAAAACGCGATCGCGATGACCCGCGACAAGAGCGTCCGATAGTATCTTTTGAGACATGGCAAGAATTAAAACGAGGTCAAGTACAACAATGGACTTCAGCAGAAATCGAACTTGCTTTAGCTTTGGGTAGTCACTTTGCTACGGCAATTCATCAATATGAACTGTATCAACAAGTCTATGCTCTCAATATTGACTTAGAACGAGATATTCAAGAACGCAAACAAGCAGAGTTAAAAATCTCCGCCTTGAATGCTGAATTAGAACAGCGAGTACAAGAACGAACAGCAGAATTACGCAGAGAAATCAGCGAACGCGAACAAGCAAAAGCCTCACTTGAACGTCTAAGTCGGCAAAGTGGGTTAATTTTGAACTCAGCAGGCGAGGGAATTTACGGATTAAATGCTCAAGGGCAACTGACTTTTGTTAATCCAGCAGCAGCAAGAATGTTGGGATATCGGGTAGAAGAATTGATTGTTTCAATCGCGAATAAAAATTTAGATTCTTACCCAAGCTACATTCTTTCGGAATTTCCACATCAGTCTGAAGAAAGATTTATGCACATCATATTAAATCACTCGAAGTCAGACGGAAGTCCTTATCCTTGGGAAGAAAATCCGATTTATGCCACATTAAAAACTGGTGCGGTGCAGCATATTGTTGACGACACATTTTACCGTAAAAACGGCACAAAGTTCCCGGTAGAGTATGTTAGTACACCAATTTTAGAAAAAAATCAGATTGTAGGTGCTGTGGTGATTTTTAAAGATATTACCGAGCGACAAATAGTAGAACGAATGAAAAATGAATTTGTCTCAGTTGTCAGTCACGAATTGCGGACACCCTTAACTTCCATTCGCAGCGCTTTAGGTTTACTTTCCCATGGTTCCCTGAACAATCAACCCGCGAAAAGTAAACGGATGCTCGAAATTGCCTTTGATAATACCAACCGTTTAGTGCGTTTAATTAACGACATTCTTGATATTGAACGGATTAATTCAGGCAAAGTAACGATGGAAAAACAAAATTGCAATGCCGCAGAATTGATGATACAAGCAGTAGATGAAATGCGAGCAATGGCAGAGAAAGCAGAAATTAAACTTGCTTTGAAACCTTTGGAAGTACAATTGTGGGCAGACCCAGATAGAATCGTTCAAACACTAACTAATTTACTCAGCAATGCAATTAAATTTTCACCACCACATAGCACAGTCTTCCTTGGAGCTAAACTGCAAGATTCTCAAATATTATTTCAAGTTAAAGACCAAGGTCGAGGAATTCCAGAAGATAAATTAGAAACGATTTTTGACCGCTTTCAACAAGTTGATGCTTCTAACTCTCGACATCAAGGTGGTACGGGTTTAGGATTAGCAATTTGTCGCAGTATTGTGCAACAACACGGTGGCAAAATCTGGGTTGAAAGTATTTTAGGTCGTAGTAGTACTTTTTATTTTACATTACCTGTTAGTGAGTAATCATTAGCTATTGGCAAAACAAAAAATGAGCAAACATATATTTTGTAACTTACAAATAATTAACTAAATTATAAATTTTATAGTTATAAATTTTTATATTTTATTTGCTGTATTTTGACTCCATTTTAATGAATTTATGCTATTAGAATGGGACTTGCAGTCCCAGGCGGGTGAAAACGAAGCTAAAAAATTAGTAATTAATTATTTTAACTATAGTTTTAATGGTGCAATATATGACCAAACGTATTTTAATCATTGATGATGATCAAGATATCCGAGAAGCCACTCAAATGTGTTTAGAAATTTTAGGTGAATGGGAAGTTCTGAGTGCTGGTTCGGGTAAAGAAGGTTTAATTACAGCCGCAGCAGAGCAGCCTGATGCGATTCTTCTAGATGTAATGATGCCAGAGATGGACGGGTTGACAACTTTTGAGAAACTACAAGACAATCCGATTACCAAAAATATTCCTGTAATTTTACTCACAGCAAAAGCTCAACCTGCCGAAAAGCGTCATTTTACTCAACTTTGTGTCGCGGGGGTTATAACCAAACCTTATGATCCGTTTACTTTGGCTGAGGAAATTACACAAGTTTTAGGATAATAAAAATTAATCAAAAATTAATCAGAAATTAATCGTTGATAGTTGTATTTTCTTCATGGGTTATTCATACTTTTTACCTACCCTACAAGATGAAGCTGGCTAATATCATTTCCGGTTAAACACTTGTAATCAAGGGAGTAGGGAGTAGGGAGTAGGGGTTAGGGAGTAGGGAATAATAATTAATCATCCGGACATGATATTACAAATTACCGAAACGAAATAAATGTCGAGGGAATTGGTAGCCAGTAAATACTTGGCACCCACGGGTAAATGTAAATAGTGAACCACCGACGTATCCTATTAATTATTGAAAATGTAGATGCCATACAGGAAGTTACTCAGGTTTGCTTAGAAACAATAGCAGGCTGTTCGGTTGTAATCACCAACTCCGTAAATGAAGCTATTGCCAAAGCTACAACCGAACAAGCTGATGCAATTATTCTAGATTTGAATGAAATTATATTTGATTTTGATTGGAATACCATATTGCAAGAGTTGCATAATAAACCGACTACTCAGCAAATCCCGATAATTTTATTAACTTCTACAGAGCAGTATCAAGAATTGTCTCAATTAACCGAACTTGGAGTAACGGCAGCCATTATCAAGCCTTTTGATTTATTAACTTTAGCTAGACAAGTCGCAGTTGCACTGGACTGGGAGTATTAATAGCTGAATTTGCCATATTTTATTTAAATGAATATTTACTTAAATGTAAGCTTTTGTAAATATAATCTTCTTCTTCATAAGTTCTTCAGAACTTTTTTTTATTCTCCAAATAGCAACTAATCTATTGCTTAGACAATTCATCATAAATCATCAACAAATTGGAGTTTATGTCATTAGTAAATCAGAAGTAGATACTTTTTTCTGAAATGCTAATAATAGATATATTTTCTAGACTGTTGAATGCCCAGTTGAAATTTTTTGATTACATTGTCAATAATGAATTTTAGATTTTAGATTTGGAGAATACTAGATTGCTCTCCGACTTTTGGAACAGCAAGTATCGGGGTTTTGAATTAAATAATTCAACTTTAAACTTCCTTCTTGCATAAAAAAATCACAAACCCCTGAATTATTTTCCCGATCAATCTAAAATCCTAAATCCTAAATCTAAAATTTAGTGACCTCTACCTTAGACTAAGGAGCCATTAATTAAATGGTACAGTCTGAATTACAACGCACAATTATGACCTCAACCAGTAGTGAGTTGGTCGAGCAACGTCAAAGTCAAAACAATCTTTTACAAAAAAACAATTCTTCCCAGGTATGGGAAAGGTTTTGTCAATGGGTAACTAGTACCGATAATCGACTTTATATAGGCTGGTTTGGGCTAGTGATGATACCGACTCTTTCTATCGCAGCGATTGTTTTTATGATTGCCTTTATTGCTGCTCCTCCCGTAGATATGAGTGGCTGGGGAGAACCAATTTCTGGTTCTTTGTTACACGGAAATAACATTATTAGTGCTGCGGTTGTTCCCACCTCAGCCGCCATTGGACTACACTTTTACCCTGTTTGGGCAGCAGCTTCTTTCGAGGAATGGCTGTGCAATGGAGGTCCCTATCAACTGATTGTGCTGCATTTTTTGATTGGCATCTATTGCTATCAAGATAGAGAATGGGAGTTGAGTTATCGTTTGGGAATGCGTCCTTGGATTAGTTTAGCTTTCTCTGCTCCAGTCAGTGCCACAGCAGCAGTGCTGTTAGTTTATCCAATTGGACAAGGAGGTTTTTGTGAGGGAATGCCTTTAGGAATTTCGGGAACCTTCTACTTCATGTTGAAGTTACAAGCCGAACATAATTTTCTGATGAATCCATTTCACATGATTGGAGTAGTTGGAGTTTTGGGAGGAGCATTCTTGAGCGCTATGCATGGTTCGTTGGTAACTTCGACTTTAATTTTCTCTTCCAAAAAATATAGTCATAAAAAACCAACTTACAACTTAATGGCAGCCCACAATTATTTGGGAAGGCTTATCTGGCATCGTTTGAGCTTCGTCAACAAACGTAATTTGCATTTATTATTAGCAATTGTGCCTGTAGTAGGAATTTGGTCTGCGGCTTTGGGTGTCGTCTCGATGGCATTTAATATCAATGGCTTGAATTTTAATCAGCATATACACGATAACCAAGGACGAATAATCAATAGCTGGGCAGACTCAATTAGCTGGGCTGATATAGGAATAGAAGTGATGGACGAAGGTAAAATTTACTGTTTCCCCTTGGATTTATCATCTGAAATCGCAATATCTATCAAGTAATATCAAGTTCGGTTAAATACTCCCTATACCCTATTGCCAAAAGGAGAAAATAATCATCATGACAATAACTCCAGAGCGAGAGCAAAAAGTAAAAGTAGTCGTTGATCGAGATCCGGTACCTACTTCTTTTGAGAAGTGGTCGAAACCAGGACACTTTGATCGCTCTCTTGCTAGAGGTCCAAAAACCACTACTTGGATTTGGAATCTGCACGCTCTTGCTCATGATTTCGATACTCATACCAGTGACTTAGAAGATGTTTCGCGCAAAATCTTCGCAGCTCATTTTGGACATTTAGCAGTGATTTTCATCTGGTTGAGCGGGATGTATTTTCATGGGGCAAATTTTTCCAATTTTGAATCTTGGATGACAAATCCCACGGGAATTAAACCGAGCGCTCAAGTAGTTTGGCCTATATTTGGTCAAGAAATTTTGAATACTGATATGGGTGATGGTTTTCACGGTATTCAAATCACCTCTGGACTTTTTCAATTGTGGCGGGGTGCTGGATTTACCAATACGTTCCAATTATACTGTACAGCAATTGGAGCCTTGGTAATGGCAGCACTGATGCTATTTGCTGGTTGGTTCCATTATCACAAACGCGCTCCCAAATTAGAATGGTTTCAGAATGTTGAGTCGATGTTAAATCATCACTTGGCTGGATTGTTAGGTTTGGGTTCTTTGGGCTGGTGCGGACACCTAATTCATGTTTCTTTACCCACTAACAAGCTGTTGGATGCTGGAGTAGCTCTTAAGGATATTCCCTTACCTCATGAGTTCATTTTGAACCCTAGTTTGATGGGAAGATTATATCCCGGTGTTGATTGGGGTTTTATCAGTGGAGTGGTACCATTCTTTACTTTGAATTGGGATAGATACAAAGAATTTCTCACATTTAACGGTGGTCTGAATCCGGTAACTGGCGGTTTGTGGTTAACAGATGTAGCCCACCATCATTTAGCTATCGCTGTGATGTTCATTGTTGCGGGTCATATGTACCGCACTAATTGGGGTATTGGTCATAATATCAAGCTCATGCTCGATGACCTGAGAAGTCCGAATATGCTGCCATTTTTGAGTTTTATCGGTCCTAGAGGTCATAAGGGTCTTTACGAAGTCCTGACAACTTCCTGGCACGCTCAGTTATCAGTCAATTTGGCAATGTTGGGTTCTCTAAGTATCATCATCGCCCATCATATGTATGCGATGCCGCCCTATCCATATTTGGCAACAGACTATGCGACGGTTTTATCTCTGTTCACTCATCATATATGGATTGGAGGCTTTTTAATCGTCGGTGCGGCAGCTCATGCAGCGATTTACATGGTGCGAGATTATGACCCGGAAATCAATAATAACAATGTACTAGACCGCGTAATTCGACACCGAGATGCAATTATCTCTCACCTGGCTTGGGTGTGTCAGTTCCTGGGCTTCCACAGCTTTGCAATTTATTGTCACAACGACACAATGCGGGCTTTTGGTCGTCCTCAAGATATGTTCTCGGATACGGGAATTCAATTGCAGCCTATTTTTGCTCAGTGGATACAACATATTCACACAATGGCAATTGGAAATCTGGGATTGCAAGCGGCTACACCTTTGGGCAATATGTTTGGGGGCTTGCACAATTTACAAACCTCTGGACTGGGAGTGACGGCTCCAGGTTTGCACGAGCCTGTAAGTTATGCCTTTGGAGGCGGTATTCTTGCCGTAGCCGGTAAAGTGGCAATGATGCCTATACCTTTGGGAACGGCTGATTTCTTAATCCACCACATCCACGCTTTTACAATTCACGTCACAGTACTAGTTCTGCTAAAGGGTGTATTATTTGCCCGTAGTTCCCGGTTAATTCCAGATAAAGCAAACCTTGGTTTCCGCTTTCCTTGCGATGGTCCAGGTCGCGGGGGTACTTGTCAAGTTTCTGCTTGGGACCATGTATTCTTGGGACTTTTCTGGATGTATAATTCCCTGTCAATGGTAATTTTCCACTTCTTTTGGAAGATGCAGTCGGATGTGTGGGGGACGGTTGATGGAAATGGGGTAGTCACTCACATTACTGGTGGCAACTTTGCGATGTCATCGATTACCAATAATGGTTGGTTGCGGGACTTTCTTTGGGCGCAATCTTCCCAAGTAATCAATTCCTACAATACAGCACTTTCTGCATACGGGTTAATGTTCTTGGCTGGACACTTCGTTTTTGGCTTTAGCTTGATGTTCCTGTTTAGCGGTCGTGGTTACTGGCAAGAACTGATTGAATCGATTGTTTGGGCGCACAACAAGTTGAAAATTACTACTGCGATTCAGCCCCGTGCTTTAAGTATCGTTCAAGGTCGGGCTGTGGGAGCTGCTCACTACCTATTGGGAGGAATTGTTACCACTTGGGCATTCTTCCTAGCGCGAATGAGCGCACTTGGTTGAACATCAAAACTCTCTCGTTAATATGCTCTGCCTAGTAATGCATAAGCGGAGGCAGAGCCAGGGAACGAGGAATCAGAAACCTAGAATTCATAATTTTTCCTGACTCAAAAAAAATGAAAGTTTAAATATGGCAACTAAATTTCCCAAATTTAGCCAAGACTTGGCACAAGACCCGACGACTCGTCGCATTTGGTATGCGATCGCAACTGCTCATGATTTTGAAAGTCACGACGGAATGACCGAGGAAAATCTTTATCAAAGGATTTTTGCTTCTCACTTTGGTCATTTGGCGATTATCTTTCTGTGGACATCGGGTATTTTGTTCCACGTTGCTTGGCAAGGTAATTTTGAATTGTGGATTAAAGACCCACTTCATATACATCCCATCGCTCATGCAATTTGGGATGCTCAATTTGGTCCGCCAGCAATTGAGGCTTTTACGCAAGCCGGAGCGCGTAATCCGGTTGATATTTGCTACTCTGGTGTTTACCACTGGTGGTATACCATCGGTATGCGAACAAATAATGAACTTTATGCTGGTTCGTTGTTTCTTTTACTGCTTGCTGCTGTATTCTTATTCGCAGGATGGCTGCACCTCAGACCTCGATTCCGTCCGGGACTTGCTTGGTTTAAAAACAATGAATCTCGTCTAAATCATCACCTCGCAGGTTTATTCGGTATTAGTTCTTTGGCTTGGGCGGGACATTTGGTTCACGTTGCAATCCCAGAATCTCGAGGTATTCATGTTGGTTGGAATAATTTCCTGGCTGTGGCTCCCCACCCCAAAGGATTGTTACCTTTTTTCACGGGCAACTGGGGTATTTACGCACAAAATCCGGATACGGCAAATCATCTATTTAGTACCAACGAAGGTGCTGGAACGGCAATTCTCACCTTTTTAGGTGGTTTTCACCCGCAAACAGAATCACTGTGGCTAACAGATATGGCTCATCACCACTTGGCGATCGCAGTCCTGTTCATTGTTGCGGGTCATATGTACCGTACCAACTGGGGTATCGGTCACAGTATGAAGGAAATGCTTAATGCTAAGAACTTCTTTGGACAAAAGGTGGAAGGACAGTTCAACTTGCCGCACCAAGGACTGTACGATACAATCAACGATTCATTACATTTCCAATTGTCTTTAGCGCTAGCTGCTCTGGGTGTGGCAAGCTCTTTGGTAGCACAGCATATGTATTCGATGCCACCCTATGCTTTCATTGCTAGGGACTTCACCACCATGTCAGCGCTTTATACTCATCACCAGTACATCGCTGGATTTCTCATGGTAGGGGCATTTTCCCACGCTGCGATTTTCTGGATTAAAGACTATGATCCAGAAATGAACAAGGATAATGTTTTAGACAGGGTTTTGAAGCACAAGGAAGCGATTATTGCTCACCTCAGTTGGGTGTCTCTATTCTTAGGCTTCCATACTTTGGGATTGTATGTCCACAATGATGTAGAGGTTGCTTTCGGTACACCTGACAAACAAATCCTGATTGAGCCAGTATTTGCTCAGTTTATCCAGTCGGCTCATGGTAAAGCACTCTACGGCTTTAATACTTTGTTATCGAACCCAGATAGTATTGCTTCCACTGCATGGCCTAACCACGCTAACGTTTGGTTATCAGGCTGGCTAGATGCGATCAACAGTGGTACTAACTCTTTATTCCTCACAATTGGTCCTGGTGACTTTTTGGTTCACCATGCAATTGCTCTGGGTTTACACGTCACCACCTTGGTTTTAGTTAAGGGTGCTTTGGATGCTCGTGGTTCCAAACTCATGCCGGATAAGAAAGATTTTGGTTACTCGTTCCCTTGTGATGGTCCTGGTCGTGGTGGTACCTGTGATATATCAGCTTGGGATGCTTCTTATCTAGCGATATTCTGGATGCTCAATACCCTTGGTTGGATCACATTCTACTGGCACTGGAAGCATTTAGCTATTTGGCAGGGAAATGTCTCTCAGTTCAATGAAAATTCTACTTATCTAATGGGTTGGTTCCGAGATTACTTGTGGAACTATTCAGCATCGCTGATTAACGGTTACAATCCCTACGGTACGAATAATCTTGCTGTTTGGACTTGGATGTTCCTCTTCGGACATTTAGCTTGGGCTGTGAGTTTCATGTTCTTGATTACTTGGCGGGGTTATTGGCAAGAGTTGATTGAAACTCTCGCTTGGGCTCACGAACAAACACCCTTATCCTTTGGTTACTGGAGAGATAAGCCTGTTGCTTTATCTATTGTTCAAGCTCGTCTAGTTGGCTTAACCCACTTTACAGTTGGTTATATTGCTACCTATGGAGCATTTCTAATCGCTTCGACGGCGAGTCGATTAGGTTAAATCAGTTAACAGTTATCAGTTAACCGTGATAACTGTTAACAATCATTAAATGATTGTTGAAAAAGAAAGTAGTCCTAATCATAATAAAATCCTGGTTTATGCTTAAGTTAGAAAATAGTTAGTTTATTTAATTAGCAATATTATTAAAATGAACAAAACTTATTTTTAAGCCTTACAAAAATTGTCATTCGACCTCCTCTGACCTTTGAGCCATAGCCTAACGGGTAGAGGATTTTCTTATGATTAATTAATTTCATAAATATTGATTTTTATAACAATTAAATATCAAATACTAGATTTATAGGGGATTTATTTTTAAAATAAAAGGTAAGAGATTTTTAGAAATAGAAAAAATAGAAGCAGGTAAATATGGCTAATACCGAAACAGATTCTATAAAACCATATCAAGACAACCCCTTTCTTGCCAATTTATCCACACCAATCAACGATTCTCCCTTAGCAAAAGCCTTTATTAATAATTTGCCTGCCTATCGTAAAGGCTTAACTCCTTTTATGCGCGGGCTAGAAATTGGTATGGCTCATGGTTATTTTTTAGTGGGACCGGAGGTTGTAATTGGACCACTTCGAGAAACAGCCCATGGAGCTAATTTAAGTGGATTAATTACGGCTATTTTTATCACTGCATTAGCGTGTTTGGGCATTTCGATTTTTGCTTTGACTACTTTTCAAGGAAACCCCCGTGGAGCTTATAGCTCTTATTGTAAAGATCCTCTGAGACCATTACGAACTCGTGAAGAATGGAACCAACTTAATGGTGGAGTATTTCTCGGTTCAATGGGTGGTGCGGTGTTTGCTTACTTGTTACTAGAAAACTTTGATGCTTTAGATGCAATTCTTCGCGGTGCAGTTAATATTAACTAATGGCTAAAAATCAAAGTTTAATTTTCAATAACTATTTACTTCGATCTAAGCAGGAGAATCAATCATGGCAGATATGACACAACTTACAGGAGAATATGCAGCTTCTTGGTTACCTTGGATAATGATTCCTTTAATTTTTTATATCTTACCTTTCCCCGTTTTCGCTATCCTTTTTCTTTGGATTGAAACAGAAGATATTGAAGAAGAAAGAACGGATGTTCCCGGAAATAAATTAATGGGTAATGCCACAACTATGGACTTTTAATTTCTTTTAATTTCAGCTTTTAATGATTTGGGCTAGTTGTATAAGTCTTAATTTTGGTGTTGTTTCCTCAAGTTTATCCAAAGTTATGAATATCCCTCAATTAATCTTTGTGCTGCTTGATGGTGCTTTTGGACTAATTCTGGTGGTGAGATAACTTGTGCTGCATCCATATATCGATGCAACCACAATAAAAATTCATCTGCATCACCAGCATCAGGACGACCTAAACGAATATTTTCCTTTGCCCATTCTTGCAGATAACGAGTGAATTCATCCAAAGTTTTACGAAAGCTGATTATTGCAAATAATTACTTATAAACCCGATAGGATAATACATATTTAAGATGATGATTTTGGTTCATCCTGATTCGCTCTATAGGGTGGATAGTAAAGTTCATCTTTGAGAATCCAGCCAGTTTCTTGTTGTAAATAAGCGTGGGTACTCAAATCCATTTGCTTTGCTTGTATTGCAACAGTTTTATAATCAAGTCCTAAAAGTTCGCAGAGTTTGCGCTCCTGTTTGTTCTTGCATCAAATTACTCACAATTGTTTATTCCTTAGAAATGTATATAAATCGAATCAAAAAAACTCTGCGGAGCTTAGCATTTACTTTTGCGCTCCTCTGGGTTAACAAATATATAATTATCAAACCAACCGATTTAAATAAATAAGTTGAATAAAAAACAGTGAGTAGTCAGATGACAACACCAAGTATGATATGGAACAATAGGACCACTCACTTTTGAAACTCACGTTGCAAGAGCAAAATACAATAATCTAGACGTAAACTATAGTTTAAACTCTTTCTTCAACTGTTCAACCCAAGCAATTATTCTTTCTTCTGTCAAATTAGATTGATTATCTTCATCAATTGCTAATCCACAGAATTGATTATTGTCTCGAACAGCTTTTGATTCATTAAAATCATAACCTTTGGTTGAAGTGTAACCTACAGTAGTACCACCGAGAGAAGAAATTTTTTCTTCTAACATTCCAATTGCATCTTGAAAACTATCACCATAACCAATTTGGTCTCCGGGACCAAAATAAGCTACTGTCTTACCATCAAAATCGATTTCATCTAAACTCTCAAAAAAGCTGTCCCAATCACTTTGTAATTCACCAAGATTCCAAGTTGAACAACCAATAATCAAATATTCATATTCACTAAAATCTTCTAACTCAACTTCCGAAATATCGTACAAATCTACAATATCACTACCTAACATTTCTTTAATTGTTTCAGCAATAGATTCAGTTGTTCCTGTAGTTGTTCCGTAAAATAGACCTATTTTCTTTGACATTATTACACCTTTAATTTTACAAATATGAATCAGCTAGATTGTGATAAATCTAGTATTTTAAAAATTAGCTTTCTAGCAAATATACAAATATTAATTATTTGGAACGATGCCCGTGGCCTTCTCCCGTAATATGAATTAAATCATCAAGATTCTCACCGCTAATACGATAAGCTGCTCCAAATCCAATTACAAATAGTCCTTTATAAGGAGTTAATTGAAAAATCCGAAAATCTGGTAAACTTTGTAAAGTCTCTATGAGATTACCGAAACTTTCCACAAATTTATCTACAATCAAATTCCATTCTGAATTCTCTTTTTCAAACAAACTCGCAGTACAATCATAAGTCAAACGACGACGTGCAAATATTTGCTTTGTCTCAGATTCATCTTCAATAAACATCACGCTCGCTTTCCCATTTGTCTGAATATTTTGAGTATGAACAGACATTCCACTTACAAAAACATAGATATTTTTATCTGCATCTATGACAAATGGTGCATAGCTAACATTAGGATTTCCTTGAGCATCATTTGTAGCTAGCATCACGCTTTTTACCAACTCTGTAAATGTTTGATACTCTTTTCTTGCTTCTTCAATTTTCATCATAGATTTCTATTTCTTATTGTTTATTGATAATAATTCTACACAAATCCAATTATGATTAATGTATCGTAAAAAATAAATATGATTGAAGAATTTATTTCGTATTTTGCCAGACAATACTAAGGGAGGTAGGAGGCAAGAGCCTGTCTTGGTTTAAGATTGATTTACATTTCTTTATGTAGCGTTATTTTTTTGTGCCAGCTTACTTATGATTATTTAATTCGCATTTGTAGTGACTGTATTTATCAAATTATCTTTTTTCAAACAAATATTTATGACTTACTTAAAAGCCAAGGTTCCTGAAGCGGTAATTCATGAATTATCGGTACGCAATAATAACTTCAGGACTTACGCAACCGGCACATTGCGATCGCGATGCGATAAGCTAAAAAGCGTTTAATTTGTATATTCAAATTTTATTAACTTCTTGTAGTGCGGGCCGGAAAGCCCGCTAGAAAAATATAAATTAAATGCGTAACAACTTAGTATTTTTACTAAGTTGCACAGCTCTGTTGTCACCAAATTAGAAAATATGGAGTAAATTTTTGGCAGTTGGAGTCGGGCTAAGAAGATTGCTTTAATGAACAGTGATTGGGATCGCCTTCATATTTTGGCGGAGTATCATAATTATTCACATGATGAAAATGCCGCTCAACCAGCAAATGAATTTGAACCAGCAGAGAATTAGAGCGATGATGAGAACTAGAGGTTCTAAAAACGAATTTGCGACATTGATTTGTCAAACGCGACATTTAACTTGGGAATGTACAACAAAAATTATAAAATAACTTATCAAAAAGCCAGCAGTCGGATTTGAACCGACGACCTACGCATTACAAGTGCGTTGCTCTACCACTGAGCCATGCTGGCAATAGTCATACTAATTTGTAATTGTACCAGAAAAAATTATCTTGTAAAGACCTTTTCAGTTATCAGTTAACCTACGGGAAGCCCTTGACTTCCCATGTAAATTAAGCAAGCAGATTATGTGAATAATTTTCTCTGTCTAGAGAGTGATTTACCCGAACCTGAAAGCACAGTTATTGTAATAGAAAAACATAATTCCAAATATTAAATATCACAAAAAAACAAAATTGAGAGTTATTCTACAATTTATCTTGTATTACTGCGAGCATTTCAGAGAATAACAAAATATTTCCAGCTGATTTTTGGATGTTCGCATAAATTAAGAAAAAGTAACACTTAATTGTTCGTAAACATAATTAAAAAGCATGACAGCGTTAAGTCAACGAGATTTATTAGGCATAGCAGATTTGAGTGCAGTAGAAATTAAAGAACTTTTGCAGATGGCAACTCAATTAAAATCACAAAAATTGAAGTTGCGCTGCAATAAAGTATTGGGGCTATTATTTTCTAAAGCCTCCACTAGAACACGAGTCAGTTTTACCGTCGCAATGTACCAATTAGGTGGGCAAGTTATTGACCTTAATCCTAATGTTACTCAAGTTAGTCGTGGAGAACCAATTCAAGATACTGCCAGAGTATTGGATAAATATCTCGATTGTTTAGCAATTCGCACCTTTAAACAGCAAGAACTCGAAACTTTTGCAAATTATGCCCAAATTCCAGTAATTAACGCCCTGACAGATTTGGAGCATCCCTGTCAAGTTTTGGCGGATTTATTGACAATTCTAGAAGAATTCCAAACTTTAAAGGGTTTAACTTTAACTTATGTCGGTGACGGCAATAATGTTGCAAATTCCTTGATGTTAGGCTGTGCTTTGGTAGGAATCAACGTGAAAATTGCCACCCCCAGCGGTTACGAACCTTCTGCCAATGTCGTCAAACAAGCTCTGGCGATCGCCAATGGAAAAAGTGAAGTTATAATTACCCAAGACCCCGAAACCGCAGCAAAGAATGCTAATATACTTTATACTGATGTATGGGCAAGTATGGGACAAGAAAAAGAAGCAGAGGATAGAATGCCAATTTTCCAACCCTATCAAATTAATCAGGAATTATTGAGTTTTGCTGACTCAAAAGCGATTGTTTTACACTGCTTACCAGCACATCGCGATGAAGAAATCACAAATGCCGTTATCGAAGGCGAGCATTCACGAGTTTGGCAACAAGCAGAAAATCGACTTCATGCACAAAAAGCTTTACTTGCCAGTATTTTGCCCTCAGAACCACTTTAAATGTCGGTTTTAGATATTTCAGATTTTGGATTTACTCTCAATTTCAATCCAAAATCTCCCCACTTCCCACTCTCAATTCAAGAAATATTTAAAAATTGCAATATAAAAATCAAAAAACTTTGCCGTTACGAGGTTTTTTGTAGTACTAATGTTCTAAGGACATTTGTATTTTACTTCCCTTATTATTATGGAAAAACTGACAGAAGCACAAAGAGAACTTTACAATTGGCTGACGGAATATATCAGAATGCGTCAGCATTCACCTTCAATTCGTCAGATGATGCAAGCGATGAATTTGAGATCACCAGCACCGATTCAAAGTCGTTTAGAGCATTTACGCAACAAGGGGTATATTGAGTGGAGTGAAGGTAAAGCGCGGACAATAAGAGTATTGCATCCGGAAAATCCTGGTGTACCTATTTTAGGTACCATCGCAGCAGGTGGTTTAATAGAACCCTTTACCGATGCTGTGGAACATTTGGATTTTCAAGAGATCAAATTACCAATCCAAACTTATGCTTTGCGGGTAACAGGTGACAGCATGATAGAAGATTCCATCGTTGATGGAGACATGGTATTTTTGCATCCCGTACAAGAGCCAGATATGCTTAAAGACGGTACAATTGTCGCAGCGATGGTAGAAGGACACGGTACGACATTAAAGCGCTTTTATCGGACAAGTCGCGATCGCATTACCCTCCAACCCGCAAACTCAAAATATCAGCCAATTGAAGTGGATGCGGGACAAGTACAGGTACAAGGTTCCCTAGTTGCCGTTTGGCGTAATTACAGTTGAATTAAGCATTGGGAATTGGTAATTGGTAATTGAGTTGTCCCCATCCCCTTGTCCCCCATCTCCCCCTCTCCCCATCTCCCCCATCTCCCCATCCCCCCCTCTCTTTAAATCACCAGGGTAGCCGCCATTTTATGTATTTAATGCCAAAAAAAGCTAACACACCAACTAGTTTTGCTTTAAAGATTCCCTATCCGGCTCATGCAAGGGAAAACAAGAGTATTTACCTTCCCAAGCAAGGATTACCGGGATGCCCGAAAATTCCGTCATCCTTACAATTGCGAAGCTATCAAAAGCAAGCTGCAAATAACTGGTTTGCCAATAATGGTAGAGGTACGTTAAAAATGGCGACTGGTAGCGGTAAAACCATAACAGCACTAGCAATTACTTATGAATTATATTGTCAAATTAATTTACAAATATTGCTAGTGGTGTGTCCTTACCGCCATCTTGTAACTCAATGGGCGCGAGAATGTGAAAAATTTGGTTTAAAGCCAATATTAGCTTTTGAAAATGTTCGTAATTGGCAAACTCAACTTTCGACTCAACTTTATAGCGTGCGGTGTGGCTCTCAAGCTTTTCTCACGGTTATTACTACTAATTCAACATTGATAAGTGATGGTTTTCAATCTCAATTAAAATACTTTCCTCAAAGGACTTTAATTGTTGGAGATGAAGCGCATAATTTAGGTTCACCGAAGTTAGAAGAAAGTTTACCGCGCAATATTGGCTTAAGATTGGGGCTTTCTGCGACACCAGAAAGATATTTTGATGAGGTGGGAACTGAATCTTTATTTAATTATTTTGGTGCAGTTTTACAACCGGAATTTACTTTAAAAGATGCCATCACTCAAGGAGCTTTAGTACGCTATCTTTATTATCCTATACCGATAGAATTAACAGAATCGGAAAGTTACACTTATGCAAAATTGACCAAAAAAATTGGACGTGCTTTATTCTATCGACAACAAGAAAATGCCGATTTAACTAATATTGAAGACAACGAAGATATTAAACCTTTATTAATTCAACGTGCAAGATTAGTGAGTGGAGCAGAAAATAAATTAAATGCTTTACGGCAATTAATGAAGACAAGAAGCGAAACTACTCATACATTATTTTATTGTAGTGACGGTTGCCAAGAAAGCGATGGACGAGCTAATTTACATCAACTTAAAGAAGTCACTCGCATTTTAGGAGTAGAGTTGGGTTATAGAGTTAGTACTTATACAGCAGAAACTTCTTTAATAGAAAGAGAAACTTTAAGAAATCAATTTGAAAGTGGAGAATTACAAGGTTTAGTAGCAATTCGCTGTTTAGATGAAGGAGTTGATATTCCAGCAATTAAAACAGCGGTAATTTTGGCAAGTTCGAGTAATCCCCGACAATTTATCCAGCGAAGGGGACGTATTTTAAGAAATCACCCAGGGAAGGAACGAGCAACTATATTTGACACAATTGTATTACCACCAGATTTAGATAGAAAGACTTTGGAAGTAGAACGTAATTTATTAAGAAAAGAATTGCGACGCTTTGTCGAGTTTGCTGATTTAGCCGACAATGCTGGTGAAGCAAGAATGAAATTATTAGATTTACAAAAGCGATATGGATTATTAGATGTTTGAAATTGATCGGATAGTTGACAGTTGACAGTTGACAGTTGACAGTTGTTAGTTGATGGTTGTTAGTGTTTAGTAGATAGTGGTTGGTAGATAGTGGTTCACTGATAACTGATAACTGATAACTGATAACTGATAACTGATAACTGATATCTGATAACTGATAACTGATAACTGATAACTGATAACTGATAACTGATAACTGATAACTGATAACTGATAACTGATAACTGATAACTGATATCTGATAACTGATAACTGATAACTGTCAATCTGGTCGTAAATCATTCGAGACTTCAATAATTCCCCTAGAACCATCAACCCGTACTCGTTGACCATCCTGTAATAACCAAGTAGCATTATGTACATCCATTACTGCGGGAATTCCGTACTCACGAGCGATAATTGCACCATGAGAAAGCCTACCTCCAGCCTCGGCGATCAAACCACCAGCCCTTGTCAGTAAAGCAGCCCAGCCAGAATCAGTGTAGGGAACCACCAAAATTGTCTGCTTATCAATATCTGGAATTGATTGTAAATTTCGTAACACCTTAACTCGACCTTCAACTTGTCCGTGACTTGCAGGAATTCCGGTTAACATTCCATCGGGAACAAGGGAAGGACTAGAAACGAAAACTGATACGGGAGGTGCATTACCGTAAACTAACAGCGGTGCGGGATTGAGTTGGCTGTCTTGGGTAAGTTGGTTCCTTCTCATTTCCACCAAAGACCTTAAATAACTGATTAATTCATAATCCGCATCCCGAATAATTTTTTGCACCTCTTCAATTTCGAGAAAAAAGATGTCTCCAGGTTGTCGAAGCAAACCATTTTGTAACCAATTTCTTTCTAGGGCAATAAAAGACCAACGTAACTGTGCTAATAACTGAGAATAAACTTCTGTAACTCTTCCTTTTAAGTCTACACGACGCTGTACAGTTCCTCCTCGCTTACGCTTGTTTGCCGGGGGTTGGTTTCCTTGCATTAATTGCACAAATAAAAGTTTAACAGCTTCTGGTTCTTCTCTCCAAGTGGGAACCGCAATATCAGTACCCACATCACTTAAATAACCATAACGATTAATAAAAGCTTCAAACTGCTCAAGAATTTTTTGTCCCGGTGTGGAAACTGCCAAATCTTCAAACAACGTCTCTGAGTCGAATTCCGGTAATATTAATTTAGCAGAGTAGGCTAATTCGCCAAGTTCTCGTAATGCAGCAACTTCCGGAGCTGCACTATTATCAATTTGGCTATCTTTTGGTTTAAAAATTCCTTGTCTAATCGCAGCACTCAAAGGAGCCATAATACTGTAATAAGTAGCGCTGCGAAGTAATTCTAAAATATATTCAATTCGTTCTAAAAGCCTCTCTTGGTCAAGTTCAAGGAGGGATTGTTGTTTTAATTCTGTCAAACCCGGTTGAAACCGCTTGCGATAATCTCGTTTAAAATCATTTGATAAACTTAACTCTCTTGCTAACAACCGCAGCAATCCCGGAATATTTGACAAAGTACTATTTAAAGGTGGTTTGCTCATTTTGGCTCCTCTAGTTAGAAATTCCAAACTTTCCGGAGGTAAACCCATACGTCGGAAAATCTGTCCTAAAAGACTCGCATTAAAATAAGCCCTAGAAAAGTGTAGCGTCGCTGTTTCGTTAAAATCTAATCCTAAAGCACGCTCCCCTAATACTACTGCAAAAATTCCGCCCCAAACACCACAAGTTAAGGGACGATTAATCGACCAAGTTAATGGGTGAATAATACCAGGAATTACTTCAGCGGCAATTTTGCGTGTCCAAATCGGTAATAAAGTCGTGATGGGACGAACTTGTAATATCCATAAAGTTTGACCGTCATAACTCCATTCGATATCTTGGGGAATACCGTGATAATATTGTTCAATTTGCCTGGTCAAGTATGCTACTTGCTTAATTAATACAGCAGGTATTTGTCCTTCACCTTCCAAATGTACAGAAGATAAATTCTCAGTTTTAACTACAAAAGCTCGATATTGTTCCGGTGTGTATCTCCCAGAAACCACTTGAGCCGCACTTCCCGCAGTGGCTTCAATGACTACAGCATCGCTTTCTTGAGTAATGGGATCACGACTAAAAGCAACTCCAGAAAATACCCCTTGGACTTGTTGTTGAATCAAAACTGCCATTGCAGCTTCTTTGAGATGGCGATCGCGACGGTATTGAACAGCATCTGGATGCTCGTAGGAAGCACGAACTGTATTAATAGCTTGTAATAAACCTTCTTTTGTCGTGACATTTAAAACAGTTTCATATTGTCCGGCTGCGGAAGCTTGTTCGGTATCTTCTCCTAAAGCCGAAGAACGTACTGCAAGGGGAGATAAATCCGACGGTTGCAGAAAATCAATCAACATTTCAGGTTCATCCATTGGAGTGAGTACCCAACCTTTGGGAACCGGATAACCAATACGCTTGATTTCTGAACACCTAGCTGCTTTATTTCCGACAATCGCCGCATCCAACTCATCATCCAGAGAAAGAATTTTTTGGTTGCCGCGTAATAACTGAAACATAGCTTGCGACTCTGGTTTAGCTTCAGATGCTTTTAAATTTAAATCATCCGGAATCTGTTGGTAAATCCAACCAAGTAAGACTGCTAAGATAACCGCCGCCAAAATTTTCGTCAAATCGTCAAAATGCAATATAGCTACAATTAAGGGAAATAGAACCAATACCCCATATTTTGCTAATTCCTTAGAACGTAAAAGCAGAAAGCTGATACTACCAACCAAAAATACAAAAGCAGCTGCCATTGGGTCATGTACAGCAAAACCCCAGACAACATTTGTAGTCCCAGCACCCTTACCCATCAAGAATCGACCTATAACCAAGGCAATTAAAGCAATCAACTCCCAGTAGGAACCATTACCAAAAAAAGCACGAGCTACTAAAACAGCGAGAACTCCCTTAACAGCTTCCGATAAAACAGCAAGAACTCCTACCAAGGTTCCACCGTGATAGAAAGCAGCACTAACCCCAATATTACCAGTACCGATTTGGTCTAACCGACGCTTAGAAGAAGCATTGGTAATCCAGGAAATTACTGGCAATCCTCCCAAAATGGGGCAGAAAATCAAAATAACTAAAGCACCCCAGAGTTCAAGCATATGATTGGTTTTTTTTGGTCTCTCTTCAATCTAAAATTCTAATTTTAGATTTTGATAACGGTCTAAGGGGCAATGATAATATAATCCGCACCCCTTAGAATCCTACATAAGCTAAAAATGAATTGCTATTGATAAACAAGAATTCATAATTATTTTTGTGTTCCCGTTCAACAGTTATCAGTTGGAAGCAATAACTCCCACCAGGATAAGTGAATATTGTCGTTCCGGGTTAACACATCCGTAATACATTTAACTGTCCTGATTCTGGAGGAGCTTCGTTTCCTAGTTTACCGTGTAAGCTACCTGCAATGCCCAAAAGATAAGTAATCCAATCGAACCTAAAACCAGAACGGTAGAAATAATTACAGCTTTAGGGGTATCCGCATCTTTAAATTTCATGATTCCTCTATTTAAGTCGGACATAATAAGTAATCCTCCCTTATTAATTTCGGCGAAATTATCCGCCTTGATTGTAGTCCGTTACTTTCTATATAAGCAGATATCAGCAAAACATTCTGATTAGAATTTCCTTAAGAAAGGTACAAACGTAACACTCATCATCTAAATCTAATTTACGTTTACTTAAAACCAATCAAAAATTATCATTCATATCACCAATTTATCTTTTTGCTCAAATACACTCTTGTATGTAGTATGGAAAATTTCTATTCCATTCAATTGAAAATCACTATATTTCTCTTCATAATCTAATAGTTCTCACCCACAAAAATAATCAATTGTCAATATCCGTATTACCTTGCCACGAAAATCGTAGTTTTAATCACAATAGAATTTACATCGCTTCACATTTACTCGGAGCATTCTTGAATGTTTATCTGGTGTTGTAGTACGAAAATCATCTAAATATTTTAAATATCAAGTTAATTGCTATTTATTTAACGGTTGATTAAGAGAAATATTGAAAATTAAACAAACTGCTTCCCTAAGCATAACAATACCATATTACAGCCACACCTCTTGTAATCTCGTCGAATAATTGAGAATTCTGTCAATAAAAATTTTTATGTAAACTTCAGTAACGAATTTGTAAAGGAATATGAATACAAAAAACTCATTGATTAGCAGAATTGAAAAAGTATTGTTTATCAGAGGCGGGTTGATAACCACGAAAGCGTTTTCCGCTTCCATAATCTATGAAAGAAACAGATTACTACCTTTCCCATTAAAGAAATCCTTTTGAACTACAAAAAACAAACCTGCTCAAACCGGAATCCAAACTTGAATATGAGTACCTTGATCAAAAGTACTTTTAATCTCAAGTTCACCACCTAAAATTTGTACTCTTTCTTGCATTCCCCGCAGTCCAAAACCCCTATGATGTGTAGTAACTTCAAAACCTTGACCATCATCAATAATCTCTAAAATAATTCCTTGAGTATTTTGATAGGCTTTGATATTTACAGTTTTTGCACTAGCGTGTTTTTGAATATTTGTAAGAGCTTCTTGAACAATACAATATAGTTGGTGACTAGTTTGATTTGGTAATGGTGGTAATTTTGAATCTAAATCGATTACAAATGATTGATTTCGTCCAACTTGTTCTACTAAAATTTCTAAAGCTTGATTAAGATTAAAATTATTTTGACGTATTGACTGCACAGAATGTCTGACTTTTGCTAAACATTCAGTCGATAATTTTTTAGCAATATTTAAAGAATTTACAGCTTGATTTGGGTCTTTTTCATATAATCTTTGAGCTAGTTCTAACTGTATATCTAATGTTGTGAGAGAATGACCTAAAGAATCGTGAATTTCACGAGCAATACGACTGCGTTCTAAACTTGCAGCTAAAGTTTCTACCTGTTGAGTTAAGGCTTCTGCTTTTTGACGGCTTTTTTGTTCTGCTATGACAACAAAACTAAATAAAAGCACAAATATACTTGCTGCAATATAGCCTCCAATGTCATTAATTACTACTCTACTAATAATTAAGTTAGTATTATTTAATTCGGCAACTATTTGAGTTATATTCCTGCGATTAAATTCTAATATTTGAGGTATACTTAAAGCTAATAAAAAATTCCATAATATACCTGAGATTATCGTAAGAATAATTACGTCCTTACGTTTTAATAAAAAACAGCTTTTAGCGATTACCAGATAAAGAACTAGATCAAAACCAATACCTACCGCTCTCGCAATCATGATTGTGAGTATTTCTAAACCAATATAAAGTTGTTTATACCCTGGAGGACGATTGATCGGAAATATAAAACTTAAACCTGCTAAAACAATTAGATGAGCAAATGCCACATAGGTAGGTATTGGTAAATAAGAATAACTTGTTTCACTACGATTTAAGATAAAAAGTAATAGATATACAATTAAAAGCAACCATTCAAGATAAAGTATGGTACGACGAATAGATGAAGAAGCAGTTGGATTGAAATGCATCAAATAATCAGAATTGCCAATTAAGTAAATTATTAAATTATCTGGTCTTGCTGAAAAAAAGTATGTTAGCGGAGCGTGACCGCAAGGTCATATTTTATTTATTGGATAACCGAAACCCCTGTAGAGACTTCGGCAATACGCCCCGTCTCAAAATCTAAATTCATACCCGGATTCAGCAACGCCAATTATCTAATAAATATCATGCAACAGCAGCTAAATTTACAACATGACTTTAGTCATCAATATTTATAGGAATGCGGTTTAATTTTTGAATAAGTTGTAAGGGATAGGGAATAGGGAGCAGGGAATAGGGAATAGTTAAGCGTACTGAATTGTTTCAATATTCAATTAGGATTACTATATGACTAGAGTAAATACTCTGAAATTTTTCACCAAATTAATTTGCAACAAAATCCCCAAAAAGACTCTAGTAAAGTAATATTAGTTATAAACGTGACAGCAAATAAAAATTTTCATATTAATATTTGTTCTGCTCAAGTGGGAACATTATACTCTAAACTGCTAAAAATTTTTAGAAAACGTTGTGAGAAACAACTGATAAAATTAAGTGAAAGTGCATGATCAGAAAATTATTTCGTTCGACTCCCCAACTAATCAAACCTTACGAAGACGATTTTTATCACCATCCCGGAACCATACCAGGAACTCTTAATATTAATAGAGATGCACCAGAAACCAAGATTTCCTTAATTGATTACAATGAAAATAAAGTAATTCCTAAAAATATTCTGAGCCCAGAAGATTGTGCCGCTTATCTAGATAGTGAATCAGTTTCTTGGGTTGATGTTGCAGGTTTGGGTAATACAAATATTTTGCAGCGAATTGGTGAAGTGTTTGAACTGCATCCCCTAGTTTTAGAAGACGTGGTAAATGTTCCAGAACGTCCGAAAGTAGAAGATTATGAAGACCAACTAGTAATAATTTCTCGCATGGTAATGCCAACAGAAAATTCCGATGGTTTTCGCAGCGAACAGGTAAGTTTTATTTTAGGAAAGAATTATCTGCTGACAGTCCAAGAAGAACCTTGCCTTGACTGCTTTGAGCCGGTACGCTTGAGAATTCACAACAATAAAGGTATTATCCGCAAACAGGGAGCTGATTATTTAGCTTATGCTCTAATAGACGCAATCATCGATGGATTTTTCCCTGTACTCGAAGATTACGGAGAACGCATTGAAGATTTAGAGGAGGAAGTAATAGTCAATCCAACTCGGAAAACACTGCAAAAAATTTATAAAATTAGACGAGAATTGTTACAATTACGTCGCGCTATCTGGCCTCAGCGTAGTGCCATTAATGCTTTGATTAGAGATAGTAATGAACTTATTAGTGAGGAGGTGAGAATTTATCTCAGAGATTGTTACGATCATGCAGTGCAAGTTATGGATATGGTAGAAACTTATCGAGAACTTGCATCCGGGCTAATGGATGTCTATCTTTCCGCACTCAGCAACCGCATGAACGAAATCATGAAATTGCTCACAGTGTTTTCCTGGATTTTCTTGCCATTAACCTTTATTGCTGGGGTGTACGGGATGAACTTTGAATATATGCCCGGTTTGAAGACACCTTGGGGCTTTTGGTTGTGTGTAGTATTCATGATCGCGATCGCAATTGGTTTATTATTATTTTTCCGGCAAAGTGGTTGGCTCGAAAGTCCTTCCACGATTAAAGATGTTCGAGGTGAGCGAAAAATTTAGGGGGTTATATTTAGATAAATGCAACAACAGACGGGTACGAGTCCTAATTTACTAGTACTGACGCTTTATATCATCGGCGTTAGTTATGTTTTCAACTTAATGGTCGAGTCAATTGACGAACAAATTAAATTTACCTATGACAAGGCATCTGTTGACAAACAATTAAAAGAACAAGAACTCGATGATAAAATTTCTATTACCTTTAAACTGAAAGCTTCTAACGATATCCAAGGGAAAAATGACGTAAAGGATTTATTACTCATTCTTGGTAATAAATCAGATAATGTTGCTGTATATGTTGACTGGGATAACTGCTCTTTGGCTGAAAAACACAAAAATGTATCGCGTCGAATAATTCGTAAATCACCAGACGTTTCCCGCGATTTAGCAGTACCTCAAAGTCCAAGCTTAATTGCTCCCAATCAAACCCTCGTACAGAGTCTTGCTGCCGAAGATGTATTTACGCGAGACCAAGAAACCGGAACATATCAAGCAACAAAAGCATTAATTGATATCGCTGGACTTAAAGGCAGTCCGAACAGAGCATTTAGAAAATTATACAAACAATTTATCAGCAGAAGAAAAGAAATCGAATTTTCTCTGCAATTAGTGCTGAGATTTTCAGAAGTACGAGTGGGATTAGTCCCAGGTCAAAATATTCCTCCCATGTCTATTATTACTTGTCCTTTTATAATTAGAAAACTACCTTGGAGTTACGCCCTACCTTGGAATAAAAAGAGAGCATCTTAAAGTCATTTGGAATTAAACTAGAATATTAAGAGAGAGTAGGCGAGGCAGTTGCAAATTAGTCTTCAAAACACTAATTTGAGGAAAGTCCGGGCTTCCCAAAGACCAAACTTGCTGGGTAACGCCCAGTGCGTGCGAGCGTGAGGATAGTGCCACAGAAAAATACCGCCAATCAATTTTAGATTTAAAATTTTGGATTTTGGATTGAATCTAAAATCCAAAATCGCAAATCCAAAATTGTTTGGTAAGGGTGCAAAGGTGAGGTAAGAGCTCACCAGCAGTATCGAGAGGTGCTGGCTCGGTAAACCCCGGTTGGAAGCAAGGTGAGAGGAACTATGGTTGGTCTTTTTCCAGTTCCGCTTTTGAGAGCCGCTTGAGACGCTTGGTAACAAGCGTCCTAGATAGATAACTGCCCTAGAACAGAACCCGGCTTATGTCCGACTCTCTCCCCCCTTTTTATGGATGGGGGGACAAGGGGACAAGGGGACAAGGGGACAAGGGGATGGGGAGAAATTAACTGTCAACTTTCCACTGTTAACTGTCCACTGTCAACTCCCCTCCTTCTAATATCCACACCTTTAACCTTTAACCTGTAACCTTTAACCTCAATTAATGTCCGTTATTTATCCACGTCGTCAACGACAACTTGAAAGTTTACTCAAAAAGCTAGGTCTATCAGCACAAGCACCTTTAAAATGGGAATTGTTGGACTTAGCGCTGACTCATCCGTCTATTTCTGAGTCGGCAAATTACGAGCAACTTGAGTTTGTTGGGGATGCGGTGGTACGTTTGGTGGCTGCTCTTGTGTTGTGGGAGGATTTTCATCATCAGAGGGTTGGTGAGTTTGCTGCAATTCGTTCCGTACTCGTTAGCGATCGCGTTCTTGCTCAATTAGCTAGTTATTACGGTTTGGAGCTACATTTATTGGTTGCTGGTAGTGCTTACGGAGACAAAGCAGGACAAGAAACTAGATTGGCAGATGCTTTTGAAGCGGTTTTAGGTGCGCTTTATCTAAGTACAAATAATTTAGACCTAATTCGTCCTTGGTTAGATCCTCATTTCAAACAACTTGCTACAGAAATCAGCTTAGACCCCGCAAAACAAAATTATAAAGCTGCTTTACAGGAATGGACTCAAGGACAGTACAAAATTTTACCCGAATATCGCGTCACTCAACTGCCTTTACCTCAACATAATCAAGAACGCTTCATTGCTGAGGTTTGGGTGTACGATCAAAAATTAGGTGAAGGTAAAGGACGTTCTATTAAAGCCGCCGAGCAAGCAGCCGCCAAAGTAGCTTTTTTAGCTATAGAATCTCCGCAAAAACCCTGAACTCAATCGGGTATTTGATCAGCTATTAATCGTAAGTTGCCATTCAATTTTGGATTTGAGATTTTGGATTGATTTACTAAACTTCAGGTTAGGAATCCATTCTTGGAGGCTCTGCCGGCTCTGCCTCCTATTCCCTATTCCCTATTCCCTATTCCCTATTCCCTATTCCCTTGTGATAATGATAAATCTTTCTACCCACTTACTAAATAAATAATGACTAAGATAATAAAACTTGCTGTAATTGGAGTTGGACGCTGGGGAGTTCATTTACTACGAAATTTTTTAGCACATCCGACTGTGAAAATTGTTGCGGTGGTAGATCCAAATCCCGATTGTTTAACTAAAGTACAGCGGCAATATTCCTTAGATAAAGATGTTTTATTAACTACTGAATGGCAAAAATTACAACAGCTATCTGAATTAAATGCAGTAGTAATTGCTACTCCTGCGATTACCCATTACTCCTTAATTATTGATGCTTTGAATTGGGGATGTCATGTTTTAGCGGAAAAACCTCTAACTCTTAATCCCACAGAATGCCTTGAATTGTGTGAGTTAGCAGAAAAACAGCAATTGATTCTCATGGTAGATCATACCTATTTATTTCATCCAGCAGTAGAAAAAGGACAGGCATTATTGCAAACTGGTAGTGTGGGAGAATTACGCTACGGTTACGCAACACGCACTCATTTAGGTCCAGTACGTCAGGATGTTGATGCATTATGGGATTTAGCTATTCATGATATTGCCATTTTTAATAATTGGTTAGGGCGATCGCCAATAGTCGCTCAAGCAACGGGAAAAGTTTGGTTACAAACAGCATCTGCTCATCTCCTATCGGATTTAGTTTGGGTAACATTAACATATCCCTGTGGTTTTCAAGCATTCATTCATCTGTGCTGGCTCAATCCAGATAAACAGCGACGTTTGGGAGTGGTAGGTAGTCGCGGTAGTTTGATTTTTGATGAAATGTTAGCCGATACACCTTTGATATTGATGCAAGGCGAATTTGAACGTCAGGAGAATAGTTTTATCCCCGTCAACCAACAAAGAAAAGTGATAGACATTGAAAAAGGGGAACCATTGCAACGAGTTTGTCATAGCTTTATTGAATGTATCCGACAAAATAACCCTTCAACACTGTCATCGGGTTGGGTTGGTACCGAATTGGTAGAAATTCTCACCGCTCTTAGCCAATCTCTGGAAGCAGGAGGTATACCGATTTCCCTTGAAAAATAAACTAGTAAGTATCACAATTAATCATAAAAGTCGGGTTTTTAAGAGCTTCTATCCTTAACACACTTATAATCCTTATAAAAACCCGAAGAATTACCCTCAAAGACTTTCAAACCCGTTCCCTGTTATAAATTTAACTATGAATCGTCCCCGGATTCTTCAACCCAACCAAAACTACACCTTTAGTAAATATTTTGAGTTGTCTTTCTCCCTAGAAGATATTCTCGCCGAACTTGGATGTAGCTACAATCGGGAAAGGTTGCAATTGCCAACCGTGGATATTTCCGAAGACGCGATCGCACCCCTAATTTCTATGATTAATCGCAACCTCAAACGGGTAAAATTAATCAGTGAGGATGCTCGCAAACAAGCAATTATTGCTCCGATTCTGATTGAAGTATGTGAAATTACTCAAACTCAATTAAATATTGAATACCCGATTAATATTAATGAACGATTGCAAGGTCGTTTGGATTATTATATTGGTCAAGGTAAAGAACTATTAGTCATAGAAGCAAAACAAGCTGATTTAAATCGGGGATTTACTCAGCTTGCGGTTGAATTAATTGCTTTAGATCAATGGACGCAATCAGAAATACCAATTTTATACGGAGCAGTAACTACGGGAGAAGATTGGCGATTTGGTAATTATAATCGTCAAAGTAAAGCAATTACAGAAGATTTGAAGCTATATCGAGTACCCGAAGAAATTACCATATTAGTAAGTATTTTGGTAGGAATATTAACTTAAATTCTTTGCTCCACAAATTAAGTTCTACCTCGAAAAACTCTCATCCGAGTCATTAACAATTAGAATTACTTCTAAAAGTAGCTTGTGGTAATTTATTATTCTCGCTAATCTGTTGGTTTCCAGAATCCATTTTAGTAGAAGCTATAAATGGATGCTCGCTATCAATCAAAGGTAAACTAATTTTTACCGTTGTACCTTGGTTTATTCCCCGACTTTCAAGAGTTATTGTCCCTCCCATCAATTCGATTAAATTACGGGAAATTGCTAATCCCAATCCAGTACCGTTATACTGCCTTGTATTGCTAGCATCTACCATCACAAAGGGACGAAATAGTTTTTGCTGCTGTTCGTTGTCGATTCCTATACCCGTATCAATAACAGCAACTGTTACCCAGTACTTATTATTATCTTCTTGAATTTCTGTAGTTATAGTAATGCTTCCCGTTTCGGTAAACTTGGTTGCGTTACCAATCACATTGATTAATACTTGCTTGAATTTTGCGATATCGGCATTAACCCGAATTTGCCCGTTCAATTGGGGAGCATTCAACTGCAAACCCTTTTGTTTAATATTAACCGACTGTTGAGTAATTACGTCGTCTATCGCTTTACGCAGATCAATTGGTTTGATGACAACTGAAAGCTTACCCGCTTCTATCCGAGAAATATCAAGTAAATCGTTAATAATACCCAATAGATGAATCGCGGTTTCGTCTGCTCTTTTGAGAAACTCTTTTTCTTCTTCTCTATCGTCACACAAGTCATCCCTAACCAAGCGTATAGAGTTGATAATCACGTTTAAAGGGTTTCTCAACTCGTGGGAAGTTGTAGCCAAAAAATAACTTTTGCTTTGATTTGCGGTTTTTGCTTCTTTCCAAGCTATTTCTAATTCTTGAGCCCATGCTTTGAGTCTTTCCACCATTTGCTCTAATGCTTGTGCTAATTGATTAAATTCCCGAATATTGAAATTCTGTGGAACAGAGGAAGAACTACTGTGAGAATGAAGATTTAGAGTATAATCGCGTAACTGTTCTACGGGACTCGCTAAATAACGAGCTACATAAAGTGATGCTAATAAAGTCGCACCAATCAACCCAATTGTCAAAACAAACAAAATTAGCTTGATTTCCTTCAAGCCGTACAAAGCATTATCCAAACTAGTAACAGCTAAAATTACCCATTTTTGTTCCCCATTATCAACTGGGCTGTTAATAGCTGTATATCCAGCAAGTAACATACTACCTTCTTTTTCAAAGAATAAATCAACAGAATCTTTACGTCCAGATATGGCATTTTTGACTATGGTTTGTAATTTTTTTGCATCTGCGTGTTCCGTAATATTTGTACCTATTCGTTGAAAAATTGGATGTGCCAAAATTGTTCCGTTTTCTGCAATTACAACTGTAGAAGCTGTTAAAAACCCAGGATTTTGTTTGATTTTGTCATGCAATAGTTGCGACTGCATACTTAAGGTATAACGCAATTTACCTTGAGCATCGTAAACGGGAGAAGACAAGTTAAGATGTAGCTTTAAAGACCCTTCTTCTAAACTATTCGCGCTCAAATTTTTCGGTAAAATTGGTTCTATTTGAACTTTCTTTTGATCAAACGAAAAATTATTCAAATTAGTTAATTTTTTACCACAATTTCCAGCAATAATATTACCGTTGTTGGGATTGGTTAATTGAATACACTTAATTTGTTTGGGTAATTTGTGAGCTAATTGAGTAACAAAATTTTCCACCAATTGAGATTGACCTGATTGAAGAATCGTTGTTTGGGAAGCAATTAACAGGCTGCTTCCGAGCAGATCAATAGTATCTAGAATATTCTCTCCTTTGAGAATGGCACTTTCGGTCAAATTATGACGCGCATTTTCTATTAAGCTAGAACGTGCTTTTTGATATACGACAAATTCACCTATCAATAAGATTGGTACTGATAGCAGTAATATCTTTGATACTAGAATTCGGCGAAATGATGATTGACGAAAATTCACCATTGGCATTCTCTGATAAGTATCTGCAAAGCAAAACAGTAAAATAAAAATTATTCAACAAATTAATATACTTCTATTATTAAGTTGATTAATCCTAATAATCAAGTTATTAAATTGCTAAAAACTAAAAAGAAGTGGTAGATACAAATTTTTACAATACAAATGGGCTGTTTGGGATTTTGGTAATTGATAATTGTTTGTTACAATAACACTTACCTTCACCGAGCCGAATCAGGCTTTAACTATATATGATAAAATGTGCCATTTTGTAATCTGATACTGTTTATTATGGAGCATTTATCCTTTGAGTTGATTACAAAAAGTAATTTATCTCAAGTGGTTGGTTAAAGGCTTTAAATTTAATTACACTTTCATAAGGGTATTTTACTCAATTCATATCTACTAAATTTATTTCTGTTTATTGGTATTAGCAGTCCCAAAATATGAATATCCCGGCATATCTATAATTTCCATGACACAGCGATCGCGACCTCACATTACAGTGGTTTTAGCAATGAGTGCAGATGGTAAAATAGCAGACATTTCCCATTCTGCGGCTAGATTCCCATCAATTACCGATAAAGCACACCTAGAAACACAAATTGCTACAAAGGATGCTGTTTTATTCGGTGCTGGGACTTTACGAGCTTACGGTACGACTTTAACTGTGTCGCATCCAGAATTATTACAACATCGAAAAAACAACGGTAAGCCACCCCAGCCCATACATATCGTGATTTCCAATTCCGGTAAGCTTAATCCAGATTTACGCTTCTTTCAACAGCCAGTAGAACGTTGGTTAATCTCAACTGCAACAGGAGCGATATTTTGGCGACAAAGACCGGAATTTAAACGTATACTCATATTTGAAACGCCATCATGTTCAGTTGACATTTGTGGAGCATTACAACACCTAACTATTTTGGGTATAGCACAGTTGGGAGTTTTAGGTGGCGGAAAATTGGTAGCGAATCTGCTGAAATTAAATTTTATTGACGAAATTTGGCTGACTGTCTGTCCTTTAATTTTGGGTGGTGAAGATGCTCCCACACCAGTCGGAGGTACAGGATTTTTAGCAGAAGCTGCTCCAAAATTACAACTTATAGAAGTTCGTACCGAAAACCAAGAAGTATTTCTTCATTATTGTCTGCAACAATTCCCAGATTAGATTAATCTAAATAAAGCTTTTGCTAAGTTTTGTGTATTCAACAACCATGGTGGAAAAAATTAAGCCCAGCTATTCTCTCACCTGGATTAACAGTGTTGCCGAAGTACCCTCCGAAGCTTGGAATGCTTTGGCTATCCCGCTTAAGACTCCGTTTTTTGAGTGGGATTGGTTAAACAATCTTGAAGCTTCTGGTAGCGCTACTGCTGAAAGTGGTTGGTTACCTAATCACCTGACGCTATGGCGAGATAGAACGCTGATTGCTGTTGCTCCACTATACATCAAAGGACATAGTTATGGAGAGTTTGTCTTTGACCATCAGTGGGCAGAGTTAGCTTATCGCATTGGGGTAGAATATTACCCTAAAATGCTTGGTATGTCTCCATTTACTCCAGCGGAAGGTTATCGATTTTTAATTGCACCAGGAGAAGATGAGGAGGAAATAACTTGCTTATTAATACGTGAAATAGATTCTTTCTGTAAAAAGCAACGTATCAGCGGCTGCAATTTTTTATATGTAGATCCCGATTTTCATCCAGTGTTAGAACGTCAGGGTTTTACACCTTGGCTTCACCATAATTATATTTGGCAAAATCAAGATTTTACTAATTTTGATGATTATTTAAGTGCATTCAATGCTAATCAGCGTCGTAACATCAAACGGGAACGAAAAGCCGTGACAAAAGCTGGTTTAGAATTAAAACCATTAACTGGCGATCAAATTCCCGAAAATTTATTTGCTTTGATGTACGATTTTTACGCCGATACCTGTGATAAATTCGGATGGTGGGGTAGTAAGTATCTCACAAAACAATTCTTTGAATCTCTGTATCAAAACTATCGTCATCGGGTGGTGTTTTTTGCCGCTTATAGCGAACAAAATCATACTCAACCTGTGGGAATGTCTTTTTGTTTGTATAAAGACGATAAAATGTATGGACGTTATTGGGGTAGTTTCCAGCAAATCGATTGTTTACATTTTGACGCTTGTTATTATTCACCTATTGAATGGGCAATTACAAATAATATCCAAGTTTTTGACCCCGGTGCTGGTGGAAAACACAAAAAACGTCGCGGTTTCCCCGCTACTCCAAACTACAGTCTACACCGCTTTTACAACAATCGTCTCGGAGAAATACTCCGTCGTTATATCAACGAAGTAAATCAACTAGAACAACAGGAAATTGACGCAATTAACGAGGAGATTCCTTTTAAGGTTGAAGGTTAAAGGTTAAATAAGCTATCGCGCATTTAATTTGTATTTTTCTAGCGGGCTGTCTGGCCCGCACTACAAAACTTGAATAAAATTTGAATATACAAATTAAACATTTTTTAGCTTATCATCAACTGTCAACTGTCAACTGTCAACTGTCAACTGTCCACTAACTTTATTTCAAGTGTGTGATTACCCTTAAGACGGAAGTTTTTTAGTAATTATGAATCTACGTGATAATTTAACAGCAATTGATGACAAGCTTTCTCAACGACATATTGATTTAGATCCTGCGGGATATTTTATTATTTACATCGACCGTCAAGAAGGACTCATTTTTGGGAAACATTTTACTAACATCATTGATGAGCGAGGTTTAGCTGTCGATCCAGAAACGGGAAAGGTAATTCCTGCAAAAGGAAAAGTAGAACGAACCCACACAACAGTATATTCTGGTAGAACTGCAAAAGAATTATCTGTAAAAATTTTTGAAGAAACTCAGCCCTGTCCGATAACCATGTTTGATCATGCGGCTTATCTCGGTAGAGAATTTGTCCGTGCCGAGATTGCTTTGTTGACAGGACAAGAGTATGTTCAAGATTAATTAGGAAATTGGGAATTGGGAATTGGGAATTGGGAATTGGTAATGGTATGTTATCAACTATCTCCCCATCCCCCCATCTCCCCATCTCCCCATCCCCCCATCCTTTCATCTCCTATTCCTTATTCCCTTCTGATGATGGCTGAAAAACTAAATAGATATAGTATGTTGCCATGGGAATTACGGTTGCTGCAATCAATAATCCGATTACCCAAGCGGTAGCGTTTCCTTGGTTGGTATCTTCAGCTTTGGTAAAGGTTCCTTCTACTTGTACTTCGTTTGTCACTTCTGGAGGCCCTGGATCGGGTTCTCCGGAAAGTACGGTAACAAGACGTTCTTGTGCATCTAAAAATGCTTGATTGTATTTGTTACCGTTACGTAACGGCACTAAAATCGTTTCTGATGCTACACTTTCAGCTATATCATCAGACATGATTGATTTGACTTTATCGCCGGTAATAATCGCGGTTCCGTTGGTTACGGAGTCAATTGTTAATAAAGTTTGATTTGCTTGTGCTTCTTTTGTTGGAAACCATTTTTCAAATAGAGCTTTGGTAAAACTTTCGGGAGTTTCCCCATAATCTAAACGACGAATAGTTACTATTCTGACTTCGTTTCCTGTCTGCTTAGCCAATTGTTCGAAAGCACTACTAAGTCTACCTTCATTAAAACGGCTGATTAAATCTGCTTCATCTACAATCCAAGTATCTGAAGTCAAGTTTGGTATGTCATATACACCCGTCGCGAAAGCGGGTATCGCAAACACCGAAGAAACGAATATCATTATCGCTAATGATAAAATCAGCTTCGTGATATTTTTTTGCCAACTCAAGAAGTGGTTGAGGAACTGTTTCATTGCAGAAAACCACTATAGGACTTTTCACCAAAAATACTACATAAGTACGATCAAAGTCTCGTTTTCGGCGAGGTTTTCTAGGGAAACATCCTCAAATCAAAAAAACGTAATGATTCCTGTTTTCAATTATTTGAATTGATTAAGATCATAACAGGCTATAAATCGCGATCGCAATTTAGTGCAAGTTCGTTACCATCGCAAAAATATAGGCGTTATAACAATTTTGATAATTTATAAGTTTAATTTATGGGATGATTTTAGGCTTTAATAAACATTTGATATAAATCTAAGAAGTTACTTACTTTAATTAAAGGCATTAAAATTCTCAAAATGCATTTATTTATAGTAGTCTGTTGTACTAGCAAATATATTCTTATCAAGTATATATTAGAGCAGTATTGCCAGTGGTTTATCAGGTGTAATCCAAGAGGGGGTTAATTATTTTTTTTATCTTTGTGTATGAAAACTTTTAATTACCGTCGTTGATGAATAGCGATATGACTAATTTTCTAGGATATTTGTTAAAGCTAATTCTCAGATATTGAAATTATTGAAATTATTGAAATTGTTAAAATTATTGAAATTATTTAGATGAATTATCTAATTGCAGTTTATTCAAACCGAATCCAAGCGGAAGCAGCTTATACTGCTTTGGAAGAAGCAGGTTTACCCACCAAACAAATTAGTATCTTGGGTGCTGGTTACAAGAGTGCAGACGAATACGGACTAATTAACCCAAATAAACAAGCTAAAAATAACGCACAACTTCTTACTTACTGGCTCATTCCTTTCGGTTTTGCGGCTGGTTATGCTTTTAATTTACTAACGAATATCGAAATAATTCCTAATGGTGGGACTTTTAATCCGATTATTGGAGGCTTATTAGGAGCAGCTTCCGGTTTATTCGGTGCTTTTGTTGTTGGTGGTAGTGTAGGGCTGACAGTTGGTAGTGGAGATGCTTTAATTTATCGTAATCGGTTGAATGCAGGGAAATATTTAATTATATTGGAAGGTTCTGAAGAATTAGTTAAACAAGCAACTAATATATTGCGTTCTTTTGAGCCTGAAAATATTCAAGGTTATGCGGAAAATTAAGGCTCTTTCCTATTTGCTAGCATTAAGAAACCGAGCTTTTCCACATCTCAAATTTTTAGAAATTAGATAACTTTGTTTGTATCTGCCTGGGAATTAATTCCCAGGCTCATAGCAAAAGTCTATTAAAATAGACTCAAAAAAAATAATTAAATATACAAATTAAAAACAATTAAAAATTTTAATTATGCAAATAATCTAAATCTTGCTAAAACAGTTTGAATTGTTTGTGATAAGATGTTATTTAATTCTTTACTGTCTTTAAACTGCATTATTTGAGTTGTAGTTAAATCAAAAGGAAATTGTCCATTTTTATCCTCATGCTGCATTTGTGCGAGTAAAATTTGTTCGGAACGTTTACTTTGAATAGCGTAACCAATTTCAATACAGGTATTCGCACTCGGGAGCAACAAAGGTTTTTCCTTACCGTTGTCAACACTTGTAATCGGTGTCGCATCCGCAATAAATAGTAAACTCCTGCGAATTTTTCGCATCATGCTGCTTCCTAAACGCATTGGAGCATCTTTGGGACGAATTGATTCAATTAACTTTAATGGAAGTCGCGATCGCAAATTCAATTTATCCAAACTATCGAGCAATCCTTGACGTAAAGCATCGCTAGCTTCAGGATACTCATTTTGATAACTCAAAAAAATCGTTGGTTCTAATTGAGCCAACAAAGCCTGCTTAGTAAAATAAATCTCATGGCTAATTAGATCGATGTTGGCTACACAATAACCACCACTACCTTCAATATAAAATTCTATCTCGTCCCCTTCCAGATAGCGCCGAAACCAAGTTGAATTTTTAACTTCATCGCTATCTTCCAAAAAATCTGCTCTCAAAGCCGATTTCAACAGACTTTTTTTACTGATACGGATGTCTGGCTGACGTTTCTCCAACTCTGGAATCGGCTCATAGTTTTCGATATACCACGCTCTCAGAGCAATAATCGACATAATTAGAGGCTATTTGTTTTCTTGTCTCAAATATTTAACTTTGTACAAGCTTACACCCAAGTGTAACCTTTCTGACAATATATCTATAGATATCAAGATATCATCCGAATGTCATATAATTGTCAAAGCTCGCCTTATTGTAGTTGTCCGAACTTTGATTACGCTAGAATGTCAATATTGCTATCTGTATGTTCTCATTTATTTGCTTTTGATGATTGATGGTACAATTGTACCACATATCATTGATATTGAATGATATTGAAGATTAACTTTCCGCTTCTAAAATTTCCTTAGCCTTGAGAATATCCTGTTGATGTTGTTCTGTGGGGATAGGATAACTTAATTTAAGTTCTTTTAACTTAGAGCAAATAATATCAGCAACTGCGATGCGAGTAAACCACTTATGGTCAGCAGGAATGATGTGCCAAGGAGCCCATTCAGTGCTAGTGTGACGAAAAGCATCTTCGTAAGCATTCATATAGTCGTCCCAAAAAGCACGTTCTTTGACATCACTTGTTGAGAACTTCCAGTTTTTTTCTGGTAATTCAATGCGCTTCATAAAACGTTTTTTCTGTTCTTTTTTGGATACATTGAGAAAAAATTTGAGAATAATAATTCCATTATTAGTCAAATATTTTTCAAAATTATTTATTTCTTCAAAACGCTGTTTCCATATATGATTTCCCATTACAGATTTCGGTAATTGTTGTTTTTTGAGTAATTCTGGATGTACACGTGCCACCAAAACTTCTTCATAATAAGAGCGATTAAAAATACCAATTCTGCCTCTTTCCGGTAAAGCTTTGACACTACGCCATAAATAATCATGGTCTAATTCTTCTGAGGAAGGTTGTTTAAAACTAAATACCTGACAACCTTGAGGATTGACACCAGACATAACGTATTTAATTGTACTATCTTTACCAGCAGCATCCATTGCTTGGAAAATCACCAGCAGCGCATAAGTATTTTGAGCATAAAGAATATTTTGATATTTAGCTAATCGTTCAATATCCTGTTGCAGTTTTATGTTTGCATCACCCTTGTCATAAAAATTACCTGTAAAAGTCGTATCGTAATCTTTTCTCAGACAAATTTTTGAACCCGGTGAAACAATAAAAGGATCGTGATTCATAATTGAGTATTGGGAATTGGACATTGAATAAATATATATACGTAAACTTATTATTTTATCTTAGCAACTTAGAACTGATGACTTAGGATTCATAATTCTTAATTTATAACAAGGTTAAAGGTTGAAGAATTGCTAATTCCTAAATCCTAATTCCTAATTCCTAACTTTTTACTTTACCAATCATCATCTAAATTTCTTTTATTAATTGGACGCATCGCTTCCCTACCTAGGAGAAACATTCCCGCAACACCCAAACAAACAAACCAAATATACTCACCCCAATATGTAGCAATTTGTTGAGTTGGACTCATTTGCGGGTGTAGGGTAGTTAAGAAAAGCGCTAAAATCAGTATAGCTAAAGAACTGAATCCAACAAAACTTAAAGCAATCCGTATCCGAAACGGACGCAATTCCCAATCGCTAATTTGACTTAGGTCTATTTCTGCTAATTCTTCGAGTGAATCTTCGGCAATATCGTTCGCATCTTGTAAATTTTCACTTAATTTTGGCGGTAAAATTGGTACTAATGCTGCAACAGTCGGACGACGCAGGAAAGCTTCAGTATTCCGCAATATTTTAAAAGGTTTGCGAGGAGAATCTAGCGTTTCTAATTCTAATTCTTCGGTATTTTTTTCAACCGGGACTTCGCGTTCAAAATCCATATTTACCCTCGTTGAAAATTATCGCCTTGCTAATTCTATTTTTAGCTTATTTTGCTAAAAGTTGTCGGGGTAAATGTAATGCAAGTTAATCAGCTTTTGGAATAAAAATCATCTAGAGACGTTGCAGTGGAACGTCTCCCAATGTTTTAATTTCTATGAAATAATTAAGAAGAAATTGTTTGCTGTAAATCCTTGAGTCGTGCCATTACTTCTTGAGAGTGAACGATTGGATTAACTTTGACAAAAGTTTCTCGTAAAATCCCATCTGGGTCAATAATAAAACTATGACGCATGGAAATAAAGCTCATCCAAGAACCGTAAGCTTTACTTACCGCACCAGTTGTATCAGCTAATAAAGGAAATTTTAAACCTTCAGAATCGCAAAATTCGGCGTGAGAATCAATATCATCAGCACTGACACCGATAATTTCAGTATTTTGCTCTAAGTATTTTGGCAAGTCTTCTTGAAAACGACGTGCTTCGATGGTACAACCTGGTGTAAAATCCTTGGGATAAAAATAAAGCACTACCCATTTACCCCGATAGTCAGAAAGGGAAATTTCTCCGTCTCCAGTATTGGTAGGTAAAGTAAATTCTGGTGCAGGTTGATTGACTGAGGGAAGTGTACCACCCATTGCATTGACAGCAGGAGTAGAATTTAACCATCCCAAAAACACAAAGCAAGTGGCAAATAATATATTTAAACAATTGCGAAAAGAATTGCGAAAAAAATTGCGGCGGTTCATTTTTGTGCAGAGTAAGAATAACTACTTTAAATAAGTTTACAATTACTCGTACAGCAGATGCACTTATATTTAGTGAGTTTGATTAAAAAGTCGTGCTACGAAACTTCACCGGATGATTCTGATTGAGTATGATTTTCAGTGGATTCTAGATACTGACTATCCAAGAGAAACGAGCCATTAGCAAAGCGGATACCCCAGTATCCTCCGGGACGACGGTCAAGAACGATACCTTCTTCCCCTATATGAATAATATCGGGAGGACGCAGCATCGGCATTGATTCGGCAGTTTTGATGTAAGGTGGTAGGGCTAGTACACGGACTTTGCTACCAATGATGAATTCTTTTTTAGGCATACTAGGGAATTGGCAATAGGGAATTTATTACTTAACACTCTAACTTGAAAATAGTTGCTTTGCGAGTATTAACTCTTGTCAAACTGGGGCTTAATAACGGTTTGAGTCCAGGTATGCTTTTAAAATGGGATTGTAAGGATTATAGTACGGAAAAAGTAGTAAAACAATCAGATTATTTTTGTTTATGATTTTTAATAGCTTATATCTTGTTTACGGATTGCTGGCTGTTATTTTAATTTTCGGTGGAATAATTGCCTTTTTACGTTTTCTGTTCGCGACAATTTATGCTACTGGAAATTCTCAAGATACATTGCTTTTAGATTTGATGGGACGAGTCGGTATTCCTAACTGGCAAAGTTTACAGCAAAAATCTGGTGTAAGTACTACGGTGATTTGGCTGTTGCGTGACGGACAAGGAGCTTCAGTTAAGTTAAGTGAATTAGCGGATGTGGCTGAGACTCTTTTGTTACCGTTACCTGTTTTTTTACAGAAGTTAGATTTGATTGAGTAAAAAGATGGGAGATATTGGGGATTGGGGGATAAAAATAGGGGCATCCTACTGATTTGTATAATAATTATCAGGTAATAATCATATGCCATATAGTCAGTTTACTATTGAAGAAATTAAAATAAACTTTGGCATTACTATTTCCGAAAAATTTGGTATTTTTGCTGATATCCCGGAAATAGAATACAGTGATTTTCTCGCGCAATCTTTTCAAGAATATCTTCCTTTAGCATTGGCAATTAATACAGAAAAAGCTCGCTCGGAACTTATTATAATGCCAATATTAGTAGAAATAAAAAGACAATTGTCTTCGCAAATAAGCATTTTTTCTGGGAGAGATTTTAGCGTTGAACCAAGTCAAGGTTTAACTGGCTTTTGCGATTTTTTAATTAGTCTTTCTCCGGAACAATTGATTATAGAAACTCCGGTAGTAACTTTAGTGGAAGCAAAAAATGATAATATTCAATCGGGACTTGGGCAATGCATGGCTGAAATGATAGCCGCTCAAATCTTTAATCAAAGAAAAGGTAAACAAATTTATACCATTTATGGTGTTGTAACTACTGGTACTAATTGGAAATTTTTAATGCTTAAAGGTCAAATTATAGAAATAGATTTAAATGAGTATTTTATTAGCGAATTAGGCAAGATTTTGGGAATTTTAAAAAGTACAATTGTTTTTGATTAAGCAATAAATATTCCCTCCTTTTTAAGGAGGGCTAGAGAAAATTACTTCCTAGGGTGCTTGCCAGATTTTTTGATGATAGTTATCAATATCTGCGTAAGGATCTACGGGTGGGTGTGAATGGTGGTGATCATGGTGATGATGGTGGTCGTGAGAATGTCCGTGTCCGTGATTATCTGATACAGCGGCTAAGCGGAATTTACACATTTCACAATTCATCTTCACTTCTCCGAGTTGAGTTTCAATTTCTCGTTCTCTTAGTATTGTCAATAATTCTGGTTGCAAACCGATTTCTGGTAAAGCAGTAATGGAAATATCTGGGTATTGTTCTTGCTGTTGGGCTGTGATGTTGAAGATTTTTTTCACCAATGTACCCATAAACAAAAAGTATGGTAGTACAATGATACGCTTCGATTGATATAAACGAGCGCGTTCAAAGCCTGCTTCTAATCTGGGGTGAGTAATGCCAATAAAGCAAGTTTCAACAGTCGAATAGCCACTACCTTCCCAGATAATCCGAGCTAATTTATATACATCACTGTTTGCATCAGGATCACTTGAACCTCTACCGACAAATAAAAGCACCGTATCTTGACGGGAAATTTGTTGGGGATTGTGTTCGGGTTTGTCAAGTTCAGCTAGGCGATCGCGAAACAATTCAATTAATAGGGGTGTAATTCCGAAGTGTCTTCCGTAGTGGAATTTTAATTCGGGATATTTAACCCTAGCACGGTCTAATTCGTTGGTAACGTCAAATTTATTATGTCGTGCAGCAAACAGTAAAATTGGTAATGCGGAAAGTTCCGTATAACCGTTTTTCACACATTCATCCACACCTTCTTGAATTGTGGGACCAGTTAGTTCCAGAAAACAAGGTAATACAGGACGAGAATTATCTAAAGCTTGGTAAGCGCTAGCAAAATCTAACAAAGCCTGCTTTCCTTGTTCGTCCCTTGTACCATGTCCAATCATCAACAAAGGACGCTTCATTGGTAAAGGAGGTAATTGAAGATTTTGTAGATTCGGGTATTGCAACTGGTTAAAATCTGTTTTATCGATAATTTGCATTGTTTTATTTGCCCCTTTCCTGTGCGACGCAGGAAATAGAGTGAGCGAGCAACAAATAGATAGGTGTTCTGGCTCAAACAATTTTGGATTTTGGATTGCGGATTTTGGATTATTGTCAATTCTTAATCTAAAATCTAAAATCTAAAATCTAAAATCTTTTTACAGTTGCGGCACAGCCCCGGAATTGCACCGGAGTTTCCCTAATCTGTTACAGTTCACGTTTGCTTCGTTATCTTAGCGGAATTTGTAACATTTGCGAAATCCAGGGGAAGGGGATGGGGGGATGGGGGGACAAGGGGATGGGGAGATGGGGAGATGGGGGGACAAGGGGATGGGGGGACAAGGGGATGGGGAG
>Ga0209911_100079_pt1 | contig 98020 bp, 87 predicted proteins | sample FECB21metaG_FD_188301 | JGI IMG/M metagenome (GOLD analysis project Ga0209911, IMG submission 188301) | Cyanobacterial communities from the Joint Genome Institute, California, USA - FECB-21 (SPAdes) (version 2) | ecosystem: Environmental > Aquatic > Thermal springs > Hot (42-90C) > Microbial mats...
CCTATTCCCTATTCCCTATTCCCTATTCCCTATTCCCTATTCCCTATTCCCTATTCCCTATTCCCTATTCCCTATTCCCTATTCCCTATTCCCTATTCCCTATTCCCTATTCCCTATTCCCTATTCAATTGGTAAAAGCAAACGACTAACTATCCGCTCATCTGGTAATTGATAAAAATCCAATTGCCCTTGAAGTTTTTTTATGAGTTTTTTACATATTGTTAGGTGTTTCATCGGTGGTTGTTTGAGTTTGGAAGGAGCAAGTATATCGGAGTTTGTATGTTGTTGTAATTCTTCTAATAACTGGGGATGAATGGTACCGTTATCTGTAATAGATATTTCGATAATTTGCTGTTCTAGACGACGACACCAAATATCGATTCTTCCATTTTCCTGAGAGCGTTGACAAGCAGCAATGAGTAATTCGCTAAGAATTAACTCAATTTTGATAATATCGCCGCTTATGGTTAATTGTGAGTTAGAGATTAGTGAGTCATCTGTATATGATTCCTCATCCTCTAGTTTTTGTCCCAGACCATGTACTCCAACCCAGAGTTTATGTTGTTTGAGTAGTTTGTTAACTCCTTTCAAAGAATGTTTAATTAAACTTGCGATTGATATTGTTTCTCGATTAAAAATTAATTGCCACTGCTCTAGCTTTAATAACGCAGTTGTAGAAGCAACGGTATTATCTAACTGTCTTAATAATTGCTGATAGTGTGTCAGAGTTAGTTGATTATTGGGAATACCCAAATCGTGCATTTGGCTCAGTAACATCACTATATTGCTGCGGATATCTTCAAAACGCCGATGTTTGTACCAGTTGAGTTGTTGTAATTCCTCAGTTTTTGAGTGAAGAAGTTGTGTAACTTGTTTTTGCCGACGTGACCAGGCTAGTTGGTTAACAAGAGTATCTACTGCATCCAAGGTTTCTGGCAACCATTTGCGTTGGTGGTAATCTGCCATTAATATTACGCCGGTGGGTGCATATTCAGCGGTGCGTAGAGCTATGACCAATATTTCCCCGATTCCGGAACCACAAAGCCATTGTTTAGTAGCTGGCGGTAAATCCGCAGCATTGACGCTGACCAAACCGGATGTAGTAAGAGCTGAATGAATTAGTACATCTGTTTGGATGGGGATAGTTGTATCGGTCTTTATGATAAAGCGATCGCCATTCACAAATCCAGGTATAATCTGGGCAAATTTTTCACCGGGATTCCAGGATAATAGTGCGGTTAAGGAACAGTTGAGAATTGTCGCGATTTGTTCGAGTACGATAATTTCAGGTTGTTTTTCTTGTTCGCTAAGGTTTTGATTTTGAATGGGTTCGAGAATACGTAGGCTTTGCTCAAAAGTTTGCCAAATTTGTTGCTGATGTTGATTTTGTTGGGTTAATTGCCATTGACGGACAATTACTCCTAATTGTTGAGCAATGACTTGGATTAATTCCTTTTCTACTGTTGTCCAGGAACGATTGTTTTCGTTGGCAATCATTAAAATGGCATCGGGTATCTTTTGATTCGTACAATTGCTAACTAAAATCGAACGTATTCCCGCTGCAAGCAAAGATGAACGCCAGTTAAAAAATCGTAAATCGTCTTCTAAGTTCTCGACTCCTACAGCTTGGGTAGAACGCTCTAAAAGTTGTGCGTCTACTTCTTTCAACTTATCCAAACTAAATTTTAAAGCTCGGCGATTATGCGGTTGACTTTGGTAAAAAAAGTTATATTCATATTCTTGGTGTTCACGAAACAATAATAAAAATCTAGTTGCAGCTAATCGATTTAAAACTTTAGCAGCACAGTGATGTAAAACTTGTTCTATATTTTCATCGTTATAAATGCTTTGTACAATCTGAGTTTTAAGAGTCGCGTCTTCTTGAATTTTTTGGATACTGGTTTCCATATTTTCAGTGAGGGAAACCAGAGAAATTAACCCAGCAGCACCTTTAACAAAGTTTTTATCTGCTTCAGACCAAATACGAGGTTCCTTACCTTCTACTGCTAAAAATCCCAATAAGTCTTTTTTCCAGAGAATCGGAGCAACCAAAAGACTGCGGACATCAAGAAGTTTCAGCAGCTTTTGAGTACTATAACTTTTCAGGGAACTGCGTCCTTCTCCAATCCAAACTAGTTGATTTGCAGACAAAGCATAATAAAAGTCGCTTAAATCTTCTACCGTTACGGCATTTTGAGTTTTATTTTGACTTAATTTACCGATATTCAAATGTTGAGTACTAATCCTCCGCCAAAAGTAATGTTCTTGAGGATCAAACCAGTAAACGTTGGTTCGATTGGGAACAATAAACTGATGAGTAGCAGATACTACAGCCTCTAACCTTTGTTCTAAAGTTGTTAGAATTCTTAATTTTTCCAACAGTCGCAACAATAATTCATCCGGGTGCTTAGCTTGTTTGTGTTGCAAATCCATTTCCAATCGAAAAAGTGCCGCACCCAGTTCTCCGACTACAATCATTAACAGTGCCTTAGCTTCGCTACCAATTAAGTAACCCCAGCGATTGGAACCGAGCATGATCACACCCAAACAACGGTCTTTGTAGCGGATGGGTAACATAATTGTTCCCTGAATATCATCCTTTACGGCAATTTCTTGCCACCCTTCAGCCCGTTTTTCCAATCGTAAATCAGCTACACCCATGGGACGCTGCTGAATCACAACTTGTTCTAACAAATCCCCCGGACTCAAAACTACCCGTTGCTGCAAATAACTATTGTCGCCCGTTGAGGGTGTCACACCGCCTTTACCGAACAATATATGATTGAGACGGTCGTAAAGAGCAATCCAAATTAAAGAATAATCAAACTGCTCTTTTATATATGAAATAGTGGTTTCAATCAAAACCTCTGCATTATCCTCTTCCCTCAAAGTCTCAAGAATGCGTCCTAATGTCAAGATTTGCTGCTCTGCCACTGAAAAATTTTGATGCTGCCTCATCTGATTATCGGTAAATATAGCCTGTTAATATATAAGATGCCCATAAAACTACGTTGACTTAAGCTGTTGATTATTTAAATTATTTGTCAAATATTTGTCAAAATATAATCGTTAATCAAAGCTGTAATTCAATTTTATTAAATTAAACTAAATTGGATATTTATCAGTTTGCCCTGCGTCCGTTTTTGTTCAATCTGTTAAAAGCAGACCCCGAAAATTTGCATTTTCACACAATTCGCACTTTGGAATGGTTAGGACAAGGTGACAAACAACCTTTTGCAAATTTGGTCAAAAATCGCTTGCAACAATCGTTCTGTTTACAAGATTCCCGGTTGTCACAATCCCTATTTGGGCTGCAATTTCCCAATCCCGTAGGTTTAGCTGCGGGATTTGACAAAGATGGTGTTGCTATTCCCATGTGGTCTAGTTTGGGTTTCGGTTTCGCTGAAGTCGGAACTGTCACATCCGTTGCACAACCAGGAAATCCCCGTCCCCGCTTGTTTCGTTTACCCAAAGACCAAGCTGCTCTTAACCGTATGGGTTTTAACAACTGCGGTGCGGCTGCAATGGCTGCACGTTTGGCAAAACTCTCTTCCAAGCCAGACTCCTTAATTCCTATAGGTATAAATTTAGGCAAGTCTAAAGTAACACCTTTAACAGAAGCTGCTAATGATTATGGTCATAGCTTTAAATTACTGAAAAAATACGGTGATTATTTTGTAGTCAATGTTTCTTCGCCGAATACGCCAGGATTGCGAAAATTACAAGATGCAACTATGCTCGCTTCAATTTTGGATGCTTTGCACGCAGAAAATGATTTACAAAAACCCATATTTGTGAAAATTGCGCCGGATTTGGAGTGGGAAGCAATTACAGAAATTGTCTCTTTAGCTCAAAGTTATCAATTAGCGGGAATTATTGCCACCAACACTACAATCAAGCGTGCAGGGTTAAAAACTCAAATACTTGCTCAAACTGGTAAATTAATATCAGAAGAAGCGGGTGGAATCAGCGGAAAACCAGTGCGAGAACGTTCCACGGAGATAATTAAGTATATTTGGCAGCAAACCCAAGGTGAAATACCAATTATCGGCGTTGGTGGTATTTTCACCGCAGAAGACGCTTGGGATAAAATTACTGCTGGTGCAAGCTTAGTTCAAGTTTATACTGGTTGGGTTTACGAAGGACCGGGAATGATACGTCGGATTCTCCAAGGTTTACTGTTGAAATTAGAACAAAATGGATTAAGTAATATCTCTGAAGCTGTGGGATTAGCAGTTGATTCAAAAAAATAGTTGAGTGCATTTATTGTTAATCAAGTTATAAACACTACATTAATGCACCCAAACAAATAAAAATCAACTCTTTTAGCGTGAGACTAAGTTTCATCTTCCACGGGGAAAAATTCCTTAGTATCGGGAGAAAAAGTCCAAGCAATTCCATCTGGATCTTTATTACGACTCCATTCGGGAAATTCTGGATCATCTCTACGCTTGAAAACTGTACTGGAATAAACTCCCAAACGTTTAGCAAGTTCTGATTGAATTAAAGAACCTAAGAAAAGTTGTTTTTCTAAAGGTTTCTTGACGTGTTCTACAGTTTCTTTTGGTAATTCCTCGACATTTGCTAATTCAACAACTGATTCTTCCCGCTCAACTTTTAAAGAAATTGGTTCGAGAAATTCTTTGTTTAAAGTTGCTCTTGGTGTGTTACTAAAGTCGATTTCTGGTTCGCTACTGTCCAGAATACTACCCAAAGTATTGGCACTCATAAAGTAATAGACTTTATTGCCATCATCCAAGTTAGCAATAGTCGCGCCAAATTCAGAAGCTTTAGTATCCAAATAGCGTTTTGCCTTAACTCCATGAAAATTACCCCGCAAGGCTAAATCCATAGGGGTAATTCTGCCTTGATTTTCCCGGATTAACTGCTGGAAAACCGGATTAACCTTGTTACACCATTGTTGCCATTGAAAGGTTCGCCACAAATTGAATGCAATCAGTACGGCAAACACTCCTAACAAAAATCGCCAGGTATTAACTAGGAAGATAATTACGAACGATAACGGCAAAAGTAGAAGCAAAAAACCTTTGCCCGAAGTTTCTAGTGTTCTTTCACTCATGCCTGTGTATTTGCTAAGTGATTTGTTTGAGAAAATATTATCATCTTGGCAAAAATTAGGACATTTATTTGTATTGTTTGTTGATTTATAGGAAAATTTTTGGAAAAAATTGATTTGATCAATATTCGCAAATTCATAAATTTTCAATTAAAAGTGCTTTATCAGCTTGTATTTGCCAACTTTCAAGGGTATTTGGCAAAAAAAAGTTAATTCCATCCCACGTAGACTAACTTTGGAAAACCAAGTAACTAGTAATACATATATAAATCGTTCTACTGAAAAATACGAACACTACGAAAATTAATTTCTAAACCTCTTGACAATTTATAATACGCATACTACATTAGTAACACAGAGCAAAAAACACAGTGTAAATCAATCAAATGCCATAAAAATGTTTGATTATTGCACGATATTTTTCAATCTTGTCAAAACAAATTAATAGGGAGTAAACCAGAAATATATTGAGTAAAAATTAAAATTTTGAATTATTTTTACGAAGGTTTATCGGCTTTTAGCAAATTCTGATGTGGTAGGTAGCTCAGTAGTTAGGATTATCGGTTAAAATCTCTACCAATTAGGGGATGAACGGGTTCGATCCCCGTACCCGCCTCTATTTATTTACATATAGCTTTGGCTAGAAGTCAAGGCGATTTTGTGACAATATACTATGAGTAATTACGTAAAATATTTCCTATTTAGATATATTGAAGTGAAAAACTCATATTATTTTTTGCAGACTATACTTATTCTCATAACTAGCATTTTTGTATTAGAAACGAACAGCGTAAATGCAGCTGAAACGGTTGTTTTTAGATACAGAACATTTCGTCAAACCTTGCCAGTTAGTGAATTAACAAAGTTATCTGAAACAGGAGAAGTTTCTCCAACTCTGAATTATTATTTGAAGCGGACACAACAAGAACCTCAAGCAGTTCGAGATGTGTTGAATAGGCAAGTAAATGTTGATACTGTGACTTTAGATCGCACGTTAAATAGTAAAATTGGTGAATTTTTATTAGACCAAATTAGTCAAACAATTCATACTCCCTCAAATCAAGCAAATAGACAAGCTTTGCGTTCAGCAATAGTATTATCTAGTACTGAAAATAATCAAGTTTCATTAATCGAAATAATTCAAAATTACCCTACGAATGAAGTTTATGTTCAGGGAGATAATTTAGCGCGGACTTATAATCAACTGAGCATTTTGACGGAAGGTTTACGAGGATGGTTAGGTATCCGTTAATTATTAGATTATATAAGTGCAACTACTTACTAAGAATGATTTATTTATGCTGGTATATCTATCTTGAGAGAAGTTTATTAATAATATTTAACTTTAACATTTATAACGATGCAGCAGATTTGCTCGCAAACTATGATATTTCTCCGTTAGCAAGTACAAACTAATTGCGTTAAATTTCTTATGTTGTAATAGATTTATTTTTGTCGTAATCTGGTTAAGAAAGAGTTATATAAATTTATAACCATTTAGATAAAATATAAATTTCAATATTTATGAAGTTGATTGCTTTAATAATGTTATTGCTAGGTATGACTTTTTCATTTGCTTTTCCGGCAAATGCTGCAACTTGTAGCAATTATAATGGACACGAGGTTTGTATTCTTGATATTAAGCGTAGTGCTAAGAGATATTGGAATTATCGCACAACTATTAGTATTGACGGCGAGAAACAACCGACGGAAATCTATAATTGTCGTGGAGAATTTAAGATTCAAAAAAATGGTAAGATTGTCAGGTTTGGGGAAGATGGTGTTGGTAATTTGATTTGTAAGTTTTTTAAGAAGTAGTAAAAAAAAACCGCAGAGACGCTGAGAACGCAGAGTAAAGAAGTACAGAGGTATTGCTCGTTGTTGGGATTTTATTTCTTTTGCGCGACGAGTATGCAAGCAAGAATAAATATGGTAAATCCTAGGTAGCTAAATACAGTTATCCAATCTTGCCAGTTCGCAGGAAGTATGAATGATGTATTGTTCATGACTATCATTCTTCATGTAATAAATCGGCTTTTATTTAATGTAAAACTTTCAATTGATTGGGATTAACTAATGTTTTACCTAGGTTTTCGCTAAAATAAACAACTTCATAGTTAGTTGCTAATTCTTGTTTCAATTGTTTCCATAAATTGATTCCTTCTTCTTCAAAAATTTCTTGTTCTTCGTTACTTGAAAAACTAGATAAAGCAGGTTCATTTTCATCTAATTTTGCATCGTACATTTCTGCCCATTTTTTTAAACGATTTATGGTTTGTTGACTAAGCGGTAGTGTTTCTGGATCGATATCACCCATTTTTTCAGAATTAACCCACCACAATGGATAGCATCCATAATCAGCCATAAGTTTAATTGTTTCTTTCATAATTGCTACACCTAATTACGCAGAAGTTCTAGGATTTGCACCAACTATATAACCATTTTTGCTGACAGTCACAGCTATATAGTAAATTTCGTTGTTAAAACTAACTTCATAAATCACGCGAGTTTTGTTTCTTCCTTGATAACCAAGAATTTTACCTTTAGTTACTGCTGTAATTATAACGTCTGGAATTTGTTTTAATGGAATTCTTAATTCAGTAAACTCGTTGAAATGTTGCTCAAGTATATGTTGCAATCCAGCTTGAGTATTACCCTCTTCTAAAAATACAATTTTCCCATCATCTTGTTTTGCAATCCGGATAATTTTTTCAGGAGTATGCTTGATACCAGCTTCCTGTAGTTCCTTGATTAAAGCTATTTTTTGCGCTTCCGAATCTGGCTGTTTCGTCACTATTTAACTTTATCCCTGATGATTTTCCTTCCGAAATATAATAAAAGTCTCCGGTAATAAATAACAAGAGACTTTAAATAAACTATCTTTTAGATAAAATATAAATCTAATTAATTAAGCTCCTACAGATTCTTTTGCTGCATACAATACTTCAACGTTAATATCTTTTATTCCTCTTTCTCTGGCAAATTTCTCGGTATTTCTTTTGACTTTACCTCTGACAAATCCGGGAATTTTGTTCAATTCTGCTAATCCATCTTTTGTCCAACCTAAATCGGATTCTGCGGATATTCCTTTGGTAATTACTTCTTTGGTATCATGTCCACCAAAGATTTCTAACAAGTGGTCTTCCATTCCCAAAGTAAAGGAATTGTACACTAAATCGGCGATTTGATTGGTTCCTTCGTAACCCATGAAGGGTTTATAACCTATGGGAAAGTTTTGAATGTGAATTGGTGCTGCTATGACTCCACAAGGAATGTTCAAACGCTTGCCGACGTGACGTTCCATTTGTGTACCAAAGATTGCTGAAGGTTCAACTCTTGCGATCGCGTCTCCAATTGCTCCGTGATCGTCGGTAATCAAAACTTCGTCGCAGTATTCACTAACTTGCTCCCGGAACCATTCTGCATCATATTTACAATAGGTTCCAGCCCAAACTACATGAATTCCCATTTCTCTTGCTAATATCTTGGTTATCGCTGCTGCGTGGGTGTTGTCACCAAATACAACAGCTTTTTTACCAGTTAAGTTCTGACAGTCAATTGAACGGGAGAACCACGCAGCTTGAGATACGTGCAGGGTTTGCTCGTTGATAAATTCTTCGTAATTTACCGACTCACCTTGTTGATTAATTACCTGCTGAATTTTACGGATGCAACGAGCATTTTCTACTACACCCATTGGGGCAATATCAACGTAAGGTATTCCGAATTCTGCTTCTAAGTACTTGGCTGACATCATCCCAAGTTCGCGGTAAGGTACTAAGTTGAACCAAGCACGGGGTAAGTTTTTCAATTCGTGAACGGAAGCTCCTTCGGGGATAACAGCGTTAATTTCAATTCCTAAATCGTGCATCAGTTTCTTTAACTCGGTGCAATCGTGGAGGTTATGAAAACCGAGTGTGGAAATACCGATGATATTTACTGAAGGTTTTTCTGTCTTACTAGTAGGAAGTTCGTCTTTTTTGCGCGCTTTTTCAATGTAGTATTTGACAACTTGATGCAATGTTCTATCAGCAGCTTCTAATTCGTTGACGCGATAATGGTTGACATCAGCCAACATTACATCACATTTAGCGTCCATTTGCGCTCTTTCCACAAAGTTTTCTAAGTCTTCTTGGAGAATACTGGAGGTGCAAGTGGGAGTCAATACGATTAAGTCGGGACTTTCTTCAGCGTCTTTACGGGTAATGTTCTCTACTACTTTTTCTTGAGAACCACGAGCAAGAACGTTACGGTCAACAACGCTTGTGGTTACGGGAGTAAAATTCCGTTCCCGTTCCAACATCGATCGCATTACATTAAAATAATCATCGCCAATCGGTGCGTGCATGATGGCGTGAACGTTTTTAAAAGAACTGGCAACTCGCAAGGTACCAATGTGAGCCGGACCTGCATACATCCAGTAAGCTAATTTCATGAGAGGTTCTCCGTTTTATAGAAAATAAAGTTGTCCGATGATTGGACTATAAATGCTTTAATTTATTAACGTTCTTAATTGTCGCAAAATAAGTAGTTCTGAAGAAGCTAAGTTAATAGAAGTTGATTTAACGGTTAATTTTTCTTACATTTCCAGATTTTCAAGGTATTTTAGTAAGTTAAGTAACGTTTTTGTTAAGAAGATTGAATTTTAGTTAATTAAATTAAGTGAGTGTGTTTCGGCTTTGGTATGTTGTGGCAATACATTACCCTGTTTGAAAATGTCGTAACGTAGTATTAAATTGAGATAACATAAAAGTAAAAAGTACTAACATAAATATCTATGTCTGCCAGAGATGCCTTTCATGAAGTTGTTAAAAATGCTTTACAAAAAGATGCTTGGCAGATAACTCATGACCCACTTTCATTTAACTTGGGTGGTGTCAAAATGTCCATTGACTTAGCAGCAGAAAAGCTAATTGCAGCAGAACGAGAAGGAGAAAAAATTGCTGTCGAAGTCAAAAGCTTTTTAGAAAAGTCATCTGCAATCTCGGAGTTTCATACGGCATTAGGTCAATTTATTAATTATAGAGCTGCTTTAAGGCGACGAGAGCCAGAACGTGTTTTGTATTTAGCAGTTCCCTTAATAAGTTATCAAACGTTTTTTCAACTTGATTTTCCCAAAGAGATGATACAAGAAAATAAAGTTAAGATGATTGTTTATGATATAGAGCGTGAGGAGATTGTGGAATGGAAAAATTAACAAAATACCGTCAATTAATACAGGAAATATTACTCGAACACGGTAAACATAAATCAGCTTACGGAGATATTGAAGTTCAAACAATTTTCGATACACAACGTGACCATTATCAAATTGTTTATGTAGGCTGGGAAGGTAATAATTGGACGCATTCTTGTATTATTCACATAGATATTAAAAATGAAAAAATTTGGCTGCAATGGAACGGTACGGAAGATGATATTGCAGCAGATTTAGTTAAATTAGGAGTTCCAAAGGAAGATATTGTTTTAGGTTTTCAGTCTCCGTTTATGCGTAAGTTTACTGAGTATGCTGTGAGTTAGATTATTTTATCTTGCCAATTTGCTTAAAATATCAAGGGAGCTTTTCGGCTCCCATTACACAATCACTAATCACGGATTAAAAAGGATTACACGAATTACAGGGATTTTAGTTACCTATTACCTATTAGCAATTTAAGCTGTAACCAACCTTCTTAATGATTGAGCGCGACGTTTAGCAACGGCATTTTTAGCATCTAATTCTAATGCTTTTTCGTAACTTTCTAAAGCCTGAGCATTTAATTTTTTACGCTCATATGCATGACCTAAATTATTCAAGGCTGTGACGTAATCTGGTTGTCTTTTTAAGGCTTCTTTGTAATTGCGAATTGCTAAATCATACTGTTCTTGAGCAAAGTAAGCATAACCTAATCCGTTGTAAGCTAAGGTTACATAATCTTCCGTTTCAGCATCTATTTCTTCTTGTTCGTCTGCTGATTTAATTGCTTTTTGAAAGAGGCTAATTGCTTGAGTAAATAGCTTTTTCTGTGAATAAATACTGCCTAATTGGTAATATTCTGCAATCGAACCTGTTTCTTTGCTTAATTTAGAACGCAGTTTGGAAAAAGAACCTTCTTGTTTGCGAGATTTAAAAATTTGGCGAAAAACGCTTATAACTGTTAAAAACAGCAAGCCTACTAAAATAGATAGATAAATAACTGCTAAATTACTATTCATGAGCTTTTCTTAATTATCAATTATCAGTTATCAGTTATGGTTCTTCAGTACATAGTATGCTAAAAATAAAAATTAAAAACTTGAAACTCTGACTGTGATGAACCGAAATTAGCTTTATTAATCGGTTTTAAGAATAAATACTATTTTTTATTCCTTCTTCCCTCTTCCCTCTTCCCTCTTCCCTTTTTTGACTATTTTTTTAGCATACTAACTACTGATGAGCCTCAGTTATTCCAGTCTACTATTTAGGATACTAGAATTCTCGGTGGCAAAAAATTACGATTTATCAATTTTGGGGGAGTAGGGAGTAGGGATTAGCGAGTGGAGAGTAGTAATTATAAGCCCCAGTGTTGAGTACGTTCTTTCAACCAACCTTTTTCTAGGTAACTAGCAATTAATTGGCTTACTTCTCTTCGTAGTTCATCATATTGTAATCCTTTGGGCATGACTACTGATAAGGGTTGTGTTGATATTTTGGTTGGGAGTAGTCGATATTGGGGGCTTTGCTTGATCCAGTTGCTGAGGCTGGTAATATCGGCAGCAAAGGCTGTGACTTGGTTGTTATCGATGAAGCTTTGTCCTTCTAAGTAAGATTGAACTCCGACTAATTCGGCTTTGGGGAGGTAATATCTTAGCGGAGCTATGGTACTGGAGTTTTTCAGAACGGCTATTTTACTGCTTTGTAAGTCGGTTAACTTTTGAATTGATGTGTCTTTTGTTGCTATAATTCCGCCATCGAAATAGTAAGGAACACTGAAATTGACGATGCGTTCCCGTGAAGCAGTTGCTGTTACTTTCGCGATCGCAATATCAACTTCACCTTCCATAACTGCTGTAAGACGTTGTAAGTTGGTGACGGGTTTGAATCTAACTAAATTATCTAAATTATCTAATTTATCTGAATTATTTGCGTTTGATTTACCTAACAAGTCTTGCGCTAAACGTTGCGCTAGTTCGATTTCTAATCCTTGTAAGTTACCGCTTTCGTCTTTGAATCCTAAAGGTGGAAAGTTATCTTTGACTGCAACAATTATATAACCGCGCTGTTGAATTTCTTTTAATGTTGCGGCTGATATGGGTAATGTTCCAACATTGAGGAACAACAAACTTAGACATAGAAAAATTACAGCGGGTAGTAGCAGATGTAACTGACGCTGCTGACTGTATTGCCGATTCTGTCGATAAATTAACCGTAATCTCAACCAATCAATCATAAAAGCGCAACAGTAGTTACATCCGTCAGTCAATTTTAGATTTTAGATTTTGGATTTGGGATTTTAGATTTTGCGGAAAGTTGAGCCACTGCTCGGCTATGGTTTCCAAGGCAGCGCGTTGCGGAGGCTCCCTCCGTTGTAGCGACTGCCGCCGGCTTGTAGCAAGTGGCGTTGGGGTGTAGATTCTCGAACCCCAAAACTTTCCAAGAGGGATTTTGGATTATTCTTAATATCTAAAATCCCACATTTGTTGGGTTGTTGATAAGTTGTCGCGCATTTAATTTGTATTTTTCTAGCGAGCAAGATGCTCGCACTACAAGACTTTAATAAAATTTGAATATACAAATTAAAGCCTTTTTAGCTTAGTTAACTTTTAGCTTGAGAGGCAATTTCGGCAACTTTGCTAAAACCATCGGGATCTAAAATAGCCATTTGAGCCAACATTTTACGATTGATTTCGATGTTGGATTTTTTCAAATAGCCCATGAATTTGCTGTAACTCATACCATGTTGACGGATAGCAGCATTGATACGAGTAATCCACAGACGACGAAAATCGCGTTTGCGTTTTTTGCGATCGCGATAAGCGTGACGTAGGGCTTTCATTACCTGTTGATTGGCAGTTCTAAATAAGGTAGAGTGAGAACCACGAAAGCCTTTAGCTAGTTTAAGGATTTTTTTGCGGCGTTTGCGAGCGACATTACCGCGCTTGACTCTAGTCATAGTTTTAGTTTCTCAAAAATTTCAGAATTCACAAAATTTACAAATATGGAAGCATACCGCGTACATTATCAGCATCGCGATCGTTAACAATCACTAATTTAGATAATTTATTCTTTTTATCGGTAGTCTTCTTTTCTAGAATATGGTTTTTGAAGGCTTTACGACGAACGATTTTACCACTACCTGTAGCACGAAATCGTTTTGCAGCAGCTTTACGAGATTTGAGTTTAGGCATTTTTTTAGTTTCTATACTTAGACACAAACCCATATTATAGTTGGTAATTAGAGCGAAAGCTGAACTAAGTTACCAATTTATGGATCAAATCGAGATTGTAGAGTATAACCCAGATTGGGCATACAGTTTCATCATGATAGAGAAGCTTATACTCAGGGAAAAAGCGATTATATTCGAGAAGTGATGGAAAAAGCCCAAAGGGAATTTAGGAACAATTATAGGAACAATTAGAAGTCGGGTTTTTAAGATGATATTCGTTTATGACCAAAATTTAAGCAAAAAACCCGACTTCTTACCTCACGAATAATTACTCTACTACACACTCAGTAAACTCTCGCTTCAAGGCATTAAACACCGGAGAAGCCGCTTGTTTTTGCAAGTTATCCGGTTTACTCCAGGTAAAAGGTGCTTCTTGGGCTGCTGATATCCATAACAAACGTTTAGCTCGCGTCATGGCAACATAAAATAAACGGTATTCTTCGGCGATTTTCAAATGTTTGGCTTGTTCCCATGCTGCAATTACGTCGGGTAAGGTTCTTTCTCCATGCAATGCGGCGCGGATTTGAGCGCGGGCTACTTCTGATAAGGTAAAGTCACCCAGGAATTTTCTTTGCGGTGGTACCCAAAATTTACCTGGTATTAAGTTTTCGTGCAAAAACGGTAAAAATACGTAATCCCAATCCAAACCTTTGGCTTTATGCATGGTAATAATTGTCAGTTGATTGGGTTTTGTATAACGGGCTTCTGAGTCTTCGGTGTCTACTGGTTCAAAGCGTTCGGAACTGACGATTTCGCTGAGTACTCCCAGCATTCTTGCCATGGAAATGTTACCGAAAATTTGCTGATTGATTCTTTCTGAAAGTTTGTCTGCGGTGGCTAATTCTGCTTGCTGATATTCTAGTTTTAAAGCAATAAATGATATTAACTGATAAAGAGGTAATTCTAAACGAGCGTTAAGTAAATCTCGGCACAAATCACCGGCTTTTTTAACAGCTTCGGTTTGTAGTGGTGCTAAGGGAGAAGGATATAAGAATTCCTCTGGTAAGGAAGCTAAAGCATTTAAATCTTGGGGTTCAATTAATCTTCTTTTGACTAACACTCCTAATGCAGCTTTGAGGAAATCAGTAGAATGAGGGCGATCGCAAAATTGTAAAATTGCCAATATTTCTTCTGGTACATGGGAATGTCGGTCTTGTTCTCCTACGTCGTAAAGTGAAATATTATGCTGTTTACAAATTGGTCTGAGTGCTTCACTTAACCATGTTCCCTGACGATTTTCTCTTACTAATATTGCTCCGCTACCGTTGTTTTCATTGTCTTGGGGAAATAGTTCGATAATTCTCTTTGACAGTAATTCAACGGTGTGATGAATATCTCTAGGAGTATAAATTTCAACTCCTCTTCCCATTGCTGCGGGATTCGCATTCCGCTGCGGATCATTGTAATCAACGGGAAGGATTCTTTGATTACGGAAGGGGAGGGGAAGAGGATGGGGGGATGGGGGGATGGGGGGATGGGGGGAGGATTGTGCTTGTGTGTGAGTATTTTGGTTTTTTTGGTAGAGACTATTTACCCATTCGAGAGCAAAGTTTGCAGTTTCGATAATAATTCTACTACTGCGACCGGCTTGATTCATAGTCGCCAAAAGTCCTTGAGAATCGCATTCTTGGCAAAACTGACGAAAATAAATTGGATCAGCCGGAGTAAAAGTAGAATTAATCGCTTGATTCGGGTCACCAACTCGGATTAAATTAATTTTAGATTTTGGATTTTGGATTTTGGATTGTCCCCCCATCCCCCCCTCTCCCCCTCTCCTTGTCTCCCCCTCTCCCCATCCCCCCATCTCCCCATCCTCTTCCGAGCTAGCTAATATTTCCAACAACTTCGTCTGAAGCGGACTAGAATCCTGGGCTTCGTCTTCAAATACGGCGAATACTTGCTTTTGCTCGATTTTTCTGGCGCTTGCGTTGTCCAATACTCTTAATGCTGCTAATATCATGTCATCGTAATCAATAAAATCGCGATCGCGCATCAAGTTTTGATATTGTTCGTATAATCCGGCAGCTATTTTCAAAACTTCATATGCATCGGTACTTTGCTCGCTTAATTGATGTAAATCTTCGGGTGACATTCCCGAACTTTTGGCTTCATGAATTACTGTCGTTGCTAATTCTGGTAATACTTCTGTGCGTAAAACCGATTGACGACGCAATCTTTCGGCTTCTTCTCCGTCAAATTGCATACCTTCCATCAATTTTGCATACAGTCGCGGATTGTTAGCAATCCATCTCTCGACTGCGGTACGGATGAAACGGTGACTTTGATTAGGAGTAATTAATGTTACGTAGTCCAGTTCTAAACCGGATAATTGGGGATGACGACTAGCAATATTTAACGCTAAACCGTGCAGGGTATACACCACAAAACCAGTTTGAGGTAAAGATAAATCTTCTCTGAGGTATTTACGGATTTTGGCTTTAATATTAGCAGCAGCGGAACGAGTGAAAGTAACAACTACTAATTGACCGCGAATTTGGGGACGTAAAGAGTTATGATTTTGGTACTGACGGGCGATCGCAATTGCCGCAGCCGCAGCCATCCCTGTAGATTTACCGGCACCGGGCACCGCAGAAACCGCTAAGGGACCACTTTTCCAGTCAGCCATTTGTTGTTGTCCGGAACGTAAAGAATTACGAATATTTGTAATTGCGGCTTCACGGGAATTAGATGTATGCAACGTCGATAATTTTGCGACTGACAAACAATTATCTGGCACTGGATGGATAGAATTAACGTCTGACATATGCGAATTTAAACTGTAGATTTTTTTATATTTAAAAAATATTGAGGTTAGGAAAGAGTTTGTCTGGTTGTTTCCTCAATTAGTTAATAATTCAATGATGACAAATCGTAAGCTGAATTTACATTATTTGGGTTTAACTTTTATTATTGCCATCGCGATTATTTTGCGTTTTTGCAATTTGGAACTTAAGCCTTTGTGGATGGATGAAGTTATCACCGCTATCTTTAGTTTAGGTAAAAGTTATAATTCTATCCCTTTGAATGTACTAGTTCCTTTGGATAAATTGCCGGATGTTTTTACCTATCAAACTGGGATAAGTTGTCCGCAAATTGCTCAAAATATTATTACCGATTCTACCCATCCACCGCTGTTTTTTTGCGGAATGTACACCCTTTTGGGATGGATGAACCCCTTGGGAGAACATTGGGTGAGTAAATTGCGATCGCCATCTGTATGGTTTGGTGTCAGTTTAGTTGTGACAGTGTATTTTCTCAATCGATTAGCCTTTTGCCGTCAAGCTGGATTGATGGGTGCTGCAATTGTCGCTATTTCACCTTTCGCGGTTTATTTATCCCAAGAAGCCCGACACTATACATTACCCATGCTAACAATCAGTTTATCTTTGTTAGCACTTATGCAAATTCAAAAAGATATTTTTGCATCTGAATCTCACCAAATTAAAATTAACGTTTGGGTTTGGTTTTCATGGGCAATTATTAATAGTATCAGTATTTATATTCATTATTTTTGCATCATTGCTTTTATCGCTCAAATTACAACTTTAATCCTGCTGTTAATTTTGAAAGTAAAAATTATCAATCTGCAACAAGTTTGGTTAACGCTAATTTTATCTATTAGCGCAGTCTTGATCAGCTTAATTCCCTGGTTTCGGATAATCCAAAATCATTTAAACCGTTCAGAAACCAGTTGGTTATCTAGTCCACAACACATTCAACCGCTATATCAAACTTTGATTAATTGGATTACGATGGTAATTATATTACCTGTAGAAAATCAGCCTTTGGTAATAAAAATTATTTCCGGTTTACTAATGTTATTGTTTGCCGGTTGGTTGGGATGGAAAGTGTTTCGAGGAATCAAGATTTTATTAAAACAACCAGAAACTCGTTCATCTACTTTCACTTTGTTAAGTTTCACTAGTTTCGTACTATTAGGAATATTTGCGATTGCTTACATACTCGGTAAAGATATTACAGTCGCACCCCGTTACAGTTTTATTTATTATCCCAGTTTCAGTGCTTTAATTGCATCTGCTTTAATTTACGACAATAGTAGTAATATCTGGCTTTTTAATAATTCCCAAAGCTGGCAAAATAGACACACTACAAATTTAGATAAATCAGATTTTATCAAGTATAAATCAAAAAATCATTCACTACTAGCTATTTTAATTGTTGGCTTTATTAGTTGTATTTTTGTCGTATCTGATTTAGCTTTTCAAAAACCATATCTACCCCAACAAGTAGCGCAAAATCTTTACCAAGAACCGACCGTTCCCATCATGGCTGTAATGGCATATAATAATTATCAAGATGTAGCTTTAGGTTTAAGTTTTGCTTTGGCTTTACAAAGAGAAATTAAGACATTTCAAAATAGTAATATTCCTGCGTCAAATTATGATAATTTTGCTTTATTTAATCAATCCGTTGGACTAGAATCGGTTTTTAAAAACCTTTCCCAATTACCCAATCAAAATATTTCTCAACTTAATTTGTGGATATTTGCACCTGGAAGAATAAAACAGGATTATCCCCAACAAATTCAAGTTTCTCAATCATTATCTTGCAACATCGATACTAACCAACATTATCGTATCGGCATTCCTTATCAACTTTATCGCTGTCAAACGATTTTGGATACTTCGGCAAGCTCAGCAAAATTTTTAGATTTTGCACACCTCTAAGTTGTCGCGCATTTAATTTGTATTTTTCTAGCGGGCTATCTAGCCCGCACTACAAGACTTTAATAAAATTTGAATATATAAATTAAAGGCTTTTTAACTTAACTCCCTTATTTTCTACTCCCTACTCCCTAATGATTACCGAAAACTGAATTGCAATTTGACCAAAAAAATGTAAAGTTTTATTAAGAAGCAAGCAGAATTTTGAATTTACATCTGACAAATTAACAAAGCAGACAATTCAAAATCATTGTAGGAGCAGTTGTGTTAGAGCAAAGCCGGATATATCCATCGTTTTTCTGTCACATATTAGCATTACGCATATGACACATTCTGAAGATTTGAACGAACAATTAAATCAATTAGCAACAGAAGTTTGTCAGCATCCGAATGGTAGCTTGAAACGACAGCGATTGTTAAATCAATTGATTTATCAAATGCAGCAGTCGAGGAAAATTTGGAAAGGTAGTGATATTCAGGAGCAATATTATGAAGATGCATTACAACAAACCTGGTTTTGGTTTTGCAAAAATATTCATAATTATGATCCATCTCAAGCGAATGTAATTACTTGGTTTAACGTTCATCTTAAGTATAGGCTATTGGATATACGTAAAGAAATAGATAAAGAAAAAAAGACTAAGTTAACTACTGTAAAATATGAAGAATCCAATCAGATAGATCCAATTGATAATTTACCCACACCAGATAAACCGCAACCAATTTTAGAGGAAACTCTAGAATGGATTGAAACTCAAGGTAGTGAATTACGTCGTCTTCATATCCGTTCATTTCCTCATATTAACTGTCAAGTATTGCTCAAATATAAACTACCACCTGATGAAAAGACTTGGCGTGAATTAGCGGAAAAATTTGGAAAAAGAGAAAGCACTCTCAATCATTTTTATAACCACAAATGTCTTCCTTGTTTGTTAGCTTTTGGTAGAGAACAAGGATATATAGATACGTAGTAAAAGTTATTTTAAGGTATTTACTGATGATGTCAACAGAACAGCTAATTATTTCTATTCCGATTACTCAATCTGATCGAAATCAGGCAAATAAATTTGCTCAAGAACAATCAAATCCCGAAAAAGCCAAGCAAGTTTACCATAATACTTTGGCTGTATTAGTAACTAATAACTATTTACAAATGTTAGATGTAACGACTGCATTACAACAGAGTTATTGTTGGAATGCTGTTGCTCGATTAAGTACTAATATTGCGGACTTAAATCTACCAGAAAAGGGACATTTAGAATGTCGTTCAATATTAAAAGGTAATGATACTTGTTACTTTCCTCAAGATGTCTGGAATAATCGTATTGGTTATCTTGTAGTGCAGCTTGATGAGGATTGTAAACAAGGAAATTTACTGGGATTTGTGCCGCAAGTTAACAGCACTATGCTTAATCTTAACAAGTTACAATCTTTAGATAACTTATTTGAACTTCTACATTCTAATCAAACTGTAATCCAGTTAAATAGATGGTTAGAAAATGCGATTGATACAGGTTGGCGAAATCTTGAAGAAATTATAGATAAACAAACAATTAATCCTCTGTTTGTATTTGCAGATATTTCTCCTAAAGTTGCGAATATTGAAAAAATGGAAGATATAGTAGCACAATTATATTCCAGCCAAGATGAGATAACGAAAGTTGATTCCGATTCCGAAAAAGCTTTAATTCATCTATTAAAAAATACTCACAATGAAGAAATTCGCTGGAAAGCCGCAGAATTGCTTTGGGAAATAAACCCACAAAACCCCGCAGGAGGAATCAGAAAAGCAATTGATTTGGGTATACACTTTAGTAAAAATGCTGTGGCTTTGATGGTGGCAATTTTACCCAAAGCAGATGAAACCTTGGCAATTTTAATTAGAGTATATCCGGGAGGTGGTAAAAATCATCTTCCCCCAGGTTTACAACTCAGCGGCTTAGATGCAGAGGGAAACTGTTTTTTTACAGTACAATCTAGAAACAGAGATAACTATATTCAGTTTAAATTTACTGCTGAATTAGGTGATAAATTTAATATTCAGGTTACTTTAGATGATGCAAAAATTACAGAGAGATTTATTGTTTAGTTATTTAATTAATTTGTATACGCCTATTTTTCTCCGTTCAAAGTAATGTTTTTTATTTGTAGAGATGTGATATAATTCATCTCTACATTTTTAATATTTTTAACGCGAAGATACGCAAAGGTATACGCAAAGGAACGCAAAGTTTTTATTTATATACGATGGGTTCAATATTGAGAATTGAAATAAAGGCAGTACACTTAACTATTCCTTCTTCCCTCTTCCCTCTTCCCTCTTCCCTCTTCCCTTAAAATGGAAACATTAGCATCTATAATCTATTCTTTCAGTATAATTACTGTTATAAATTAGACGAATTTTTAAGAAAAACCATTACTTCCCAAGCGTCATGAGCAAGTTTGTTGTATTGAATATTTACGAAGGCAGTTTTGACCAAGGTTTTCGTGTAATACTTGGGATTGGTGAAGATGGTCGAATATTCTTTAACCAAAAGATTACGCTTGCTCCAGCACCGGATATTCCCCGATTATATCAAGATTGGCAAGATAAATACCGCGAGTTGGGTAAAACTATTAGACAAATTAATATTCCTCCCGCTCAAATTACTAATTGTTCTGTAATTGAAGATGAAAATGTTGCTAGAAATCGATTTGAAAAGTATTTGATTCAGTGGTTTGCTCAACTTCCCTTCCGAGAATTACAGGTAAGAATAGAAGAAAAAACTTATCCAAATGAATTAATAAGAATAATTATAGATACTAATAATATTTATTTAAAAAAGCTTCCTTGGCATTTATGGGAATTATTTAAAAATCGTCCTCAATCCGAATTTGCTTTGAGTGCAGAATATTCACCTTCTAGAGAACCTTTAAAACGTCCGGTAAGAATTTTGGCTATTTTCGGGGGTAGTCAAGGATTAGATTTATCTTTAGATCGACAGTTATTAATAAATTTACGCAAGCGGGGAGCGAAAGTTACTTTTTTAGAAAAACCTCAAATAAAACAACTTAGTCACAGCTTGTGGGAGCAACATTGGGATATTCTATTTTTTGCGGGACATAGTTCTTCTAGAGAAGAATGTAAAAGTGGAGAAATTCAAATTAATGACAGTGAAAGTCTATCATTAAATCTGTTGAAAAATTCCTTAAGAACTGCGGTTCAAAATGGTTTAAAACTAGCAATTTTTAATTCCTGTGATGGTTTGGGTTTAGCGGATGAATTGAGTAGTGTGAAAGTTCCACAAATGATTGTAATGCGGGAACCTGTACCCGATGAGGTAGCAAGACAGTTTTTGCAATACTTTTTAGAATATTTTTCCCAAGGACATTCTTTATATTTAGCGGTACGAAATGCACGTCAACGTCTGGAATGGATGGAAAAGAACTTTCCTTGTGCTTCTTGGTTACCTGTGATTTGTCAAAGCCCCGCTGCTCGTCCTTTAGTTTGGGCTAAAAAATCAATTTCACTTCAGAAAATAGCAATTTTCACGAGTGTAATATTCGTAGTTATTTTAATTTCTTTAAATTTACCTAAACCTGAAACTGCTAACGAAAATATTCCTGTAAAACAATCAGAAGTAGTATCAGATTCCGGAGATACTTTAGAAAACTTAGGCGATAATTTTAGTTGGGGAGAAAAAATATTAATCGACTATAATTCCAATATATGGAAACAAAGAGGTATAGAAGCTTTTTCCAACAATAATTATGAAAAGTCAATCGGATATTTTGAAAAATCGCTTAAACTAAATCAGAATGACCCAGAAACACTAATTTATCTGAATAATGCTGTGGCAAAAGAGACTTCTAAAATTAATCTTCTTCCTGTTCCTAAAAGTTTAAAATCTGATTTAAATACCTGTTATTTGAAAAATAATTCCGATCAAGTTTTGAAAATTGCTGCTCCTATTCCTATTAATGCCGATTCTCACATTGCACGAGACATATTAAGAGGAGTTGCACAAGCTCAAAATGAAATAAATTGTACAGGTGGAATTAACGGCAAACTATTACAGGTAATGATAGTTGATGATGAAGATGACTCATCTGTAGTTAAAGAAGTTGCTAACAAAATGGTGGCAATTCCAAATATTTTAGCAATAGTTGGTCATTATTCTAGTAGTTCAACTTTAGATGCAGGCAAAATATACGACGGTAAAATTGTCGCGGTTTCTCCTACTAGTAACGCTTTTAGAAAGTCACAAATTAATCCAAACGGATTAGATTTTAGCGAATGGGTATTTCGTACACCTCCTAGCGGTGTTAAAAATTTAGTTGAGTATATCGTGAATAAAAAAGGTTATAAAAAAGCCGCCGTTGTTTACGTTCCTAGTCGTGCTTGGAGCAATTCTACCTATGAAGAATTTAAAAATTATTTGACATCAAAAGGTGGTGAAATTGTTTATAAATGCGAACTTAATAGTAACTTTCTTGCAGAAAATTGTTTAGAAAATGCTATCAAAAAAGAAGCCGAGGTAATGTTGTTATTGCCTGAAATTAATCAAAATAACTTTTATAAAGCCTTACAAATTTTCGACGCTAATTATAACAGTCCTAATCAATTATTTTTACTCGGTGGAACTTCCATGTATAGCGATATCATTCGGAAAAAGGGAGAACCCGCTGAAAATATGGTAATTGGGATGTACTGGCATCGAAATGATGATAACCCCAGTCAATTTGAAAGCGATGCTCTAGCACTGTGGAATGCCGAAATCAATGGACGCGCTGCAATGTCATATGATGCCACCATGGCAATTGCTGAAGGTTTGCGACGCATGGGTAACAATCCAACCCGCGAAGGACTCAAACAGGTTTTATCCGCAAATAATTTCTCGGCAAAAAGCGTAGCCGGAACAGTAGAATTTGACAATGGCGATCGCCGTATCAAAGATGAACGCAAAATCACCCGCGAAAACGATGATCAAATTGGGGTACTAGTGCAAGTCAAATGCAATGCTCTTTCATTGCAGCGTAATTGTAATTTTGTTCGAGTTCCACAATACTAAAGTTATGAATTGTAGAGACGTAACAATGCTACATCTCTACTTTACCACCAGAATTTTGACCTTTAACCTCTAACCTTTAACCTCTAACCTTTAACCTATTCCTTATTCATCAATTTGCCAAGAATCTTTGGTAAATTCTTCATCCAAAATTCTCTTCGGCTTGACGATCACAATTATTCTTCCTAATAAGTCTACTTCTGGTTCAGTTTCAAACCACTGAAAATCTAATTCTCCGGAATTTTCGACGACAAAATAACTACCAGAATCCCATTTCCTTTGGGAACGATCTATGGCTACCATTATTGGTTGTGGATTATTTTGGTCTTGGTTAGGAAATCTGTCGCTGTTACACAATATTACCACAGGGTCTTGGGCAGCTAACACCACTTGCCAACCTGGTAAAGGTACCCATGCACCCTCACCGGCAAATTTTACCATGTTAAATGGTCCATTTTCTTCCACTATGGGAACCGCTTGCAAATCATTCGGTGTCAATGGTAACTCACCTACCACTGGAACTACACGAGACATTTCTGCATCAGATTCCAGACGGTAAAAGGGTAACAGCGGTGCAGGACGTTGGGGGACAACCGTAAAATCAGTTAATAAATGTTCGATTTTTTTCCGGGCTGACTCAGTATGAGCAAATTTTAAACCTTTAGCAATAAAACGCGATCGCAATTGTAAATCTGATTTTTGTCTAGCTTGTTTCCAAGTTTGATAAGCCACCGCATCTCCAGGATGTGCGGAAAATCCTTCCGGTAAATGACGCAAGCGGGAAAAATCTTTGATTGCTCTAGCGACTTCTTTAACTTCATCTGCATCAACTTTATGCTCAAAGGTAAGCTCAGCAGCACTTGCACGTTCTTCTTCGGTGAGCAAACGCAACTCATATAAGATATCGCTTCCTCGTTGAGAATAATATGATTGTACTTCCTGCGGCGCACCACCTTTTTTCAAAGAATTATAAACTTGAGAACCAACAATAATTTGATTTTGTTGAATCGGTTCAAAACCAGTAGCTTCAAAAATGTCTTGAGGATTATAACCGACTTTTTGCAAATAAGCACAACCTTGTCCCCATTCCACCCAGTTTCCTTCTTTTTGTCTGAGTTTTTGTAGTAATTCTTGGACTACTTCCGGGTTTGGTTGATTTTCAGTATTTTGAATTGGGGATGGGAAATCTGTCATAACTGGGGATGGGAAAATTCACGCTAGTAAACACAATTTTATGATGTAACGGCGTAACTATACAAAACTCATGGTTAGAGATTTTCTTACGAAAGTAAAAAAAATCAACTTCAATCTTGGGGTGAATACTCTACCGCTAGTTAAAATTATGAGTTATCAAAGAATAATCCAGCATTGAGTGCTAATTTTAACTGAGTGTTTCTTCGGATAATGTTGCTTGCTTTTAATTAGATAATAGTTCTTTTAGAGCAGTAAGCATTACACTGTCAACTGTCAAAATAGATTTGTATCAAATATAAAAAAGCACATATGATGATGTAAAGGAATAATTATAATGAAAAATCTTCCAACCGAACTAAATAATATTCAGAGTAAATTGATGACTCCAGAAAGACGTAAAAAACAAAAAATTTTAGTAGTAGACGACGAACCTGATAATCTAGATTTGTTGTATCGAACCTTTCGTCGTGACTTTCAAGTGTTGAAAGCAGATAGCGGTACTAGTGCTTTAAGAGTATTAGCTGAAGAAGGAGAAGTTGCTGTAATTATCTCAGACCAAAGAATGCCAGAGATGAAGGGAACTGAATTTCTGAGCAAAACTTTACCTCAATTTCCCGATACAGTACGCATCATTTTAACTGGTTTTACCGATATTGAAGACCTTGTAGACGCGATTAACGCCGGACAAGTTTACAGATATATTACCAAGCCTTGGGACCCAGAAGAACTCAAAGGAGTTGTACAACGGGCTGCTGAAACCTACGATTTGCTCAAACAGCGTACTGAAGAATTACGTCGCGCCAATTCCCAAATGGCCTTATTAACTTCATCGGTACAGATTAGCCAAACTGTTTCCAGTGTAGAGGAAAGTTTAGCACCAATTGCCGCCATCTATGGAGAAACTTTTGCTGCTGATGGTTGTATTCTGCAATTAGTAGAAAACGACAGTTTGACTTCTATTAGTGGTACTTTTAGTCAAGACGGAATATTAGATAACTGGTTGGATAAAGACCCTTTAATTAAGGAAACTATTGCAACCAAGAAAATGAAAGTTTGCGTAAATGTACTTGCATCTGAGCAACTCAAAGACCTAGCCCATTATTCAGATACAAATACACAAGCACATTTGACTATCCCCATCGTTCACGCAAATCAAGTTACCGCAGTGCTATCGTTACAGTGGAAAAAACCCTGTACCTTACAAGAAGATGAATTAAAATTGATTCACCTTTCCGGACAAGTTTTAGCACTTATACTTAATTGCGCTGATTACGGTTAATTAAGTTTTAAGAAATTTAGGGAGTAGGGAGTAGGGAGTAGGGAGTAGGGAGTAGTAAATTAAACAAAAGTCAACCCAATTTATCACGCAATCGAAATAAGTCGGGTTTTTTTATTTCAAAAATCCGACTTCTCACACAATTAATAAACAATAAATGCCTGATAATTGATCGGTAGGTGGGTACAAATAAACATTACTTTTGTAACAAAACGTAAACCTTCCTTTTTATTCCTACTCCCTACTCCCTTGTCATAACTAAGTGGGTAAGCAGAATTAATTGTATATTTACTACTGGGTTATATCGCTCTTCCCTCTTCCCTTTTCCCTCTTCCCTATCAAACTAAAATGTTAAATTAATTTTGCACGGGTACTTATAAATTTTTTCACCCACCGACTTAATTGATATGTCTTCTGCTGAAATTCGCTCGATTTTTAACCGCATTGCACCTGTTTACGATCAACTAAATGATTGGTTGAGTCTCGGACAACATCGGATATGGAAAGAAATGACGGTAAAATGGAGCGGAGCCAAGACGGGAGACACCTGTCTGGATTTGTGTTGTGGTAGCGGTGATTTGGCTTTTCGCATCGCTCGTAGAGTCGGAAAAAGTGGCAAGGTAGAGGCTGTAGACTTTTCTCCAGAGTTATTAGAAGTAGCTAAACAACGTCAGAAAGAATATTATCCTATTCCTCCCATTACTTGGATTGAAGCTGATGTACTACAATTACCTTTCGACGATAATCAATTTAACGCCGCTACAATGGGTTATGGATTAAGAAATGTTACAGATATTCCTCGTTGTTTGAGTGAATTACATCGAGTTTTACAACCAAAAGCCAAAGCCGCAATCCTAGACTTTCATCGTCCCGAAAATGCTGTAATGCGTAGCTTTCAGCAATGGTATTTGGATAATCTGGTAGTTCCCGCAGCCAGTCAAATGGGTTTAAAGGAAGAATACGCTTATATCAATCCCAGCTTAGAACGCTTCCCATCAGGTAAAGAGCAGATTAAGATAGCCTCGGAAGTTGGTTTCGTTTCTGCGGTACACTATCCCATCGCAAACGGTATGATGGGAGTGCTAGTACTAACAAAGAATTAGGAGTGAGGAGTTAGGAGTTAAGAATTAGGAGTTTTTAGTATTGAAAAACTGGGAATTTACAACTTAAATAATATATAATTCCTTTTTTCTTAGATAACTTATTTTAGCAAATTCCTAATTTGATTTTAATCAAATTTTCATTAAATAATCATGAATAATCATGCGATAAATTCCCTAATTATTCAATTCAATTACTCTTTTCATTAACTCCTAACTCTTAACTCCTAATTCCTAATTCCTAACTCCTAATTCCTAACTCCTATCGTGGATTTATCTAATCTCTGGTTATATATTACTCCCCCCGTAGCAGGTGCAATTATCGGCTATTTCACCAATGATTTAGCGATAAAAATGTTATTTCGTCCTTACCGAGCAATTTATATCGGTAGGAAAAAGCTTCCATTTACACCTGGATTGATACCTCGGAATCAAGAGCGTTTAGCTAAGAATGTTTCTAAAGTAATAATGCAGTCTTTGTTAACACCAGAAGAATTGCAAAAATTAGCGCGACGCTTGTTAGAAAGAGAACGAGTAGAGTCAGGAATTCTCTGGTTGTTGCAAATGGCAATCAATCAAATTAAGGACGATAAACAACAGAAAACAACTAAAATTCTTGCAGGAATTCTCAAAGATTTGCTCGGAGAATCATTACCTCGTTTACTCAAAGTTTTAGCACGAAGGGAAGATTTTTTAGAAGCACAAATAGATCAGATATTCGACCAAATATTATTAGAATTTCAACTTAGTGAAGTTCAAGCTTACCGCTTAGCTGATTGGTTATTGCAAGTCGTTTTACCAGCAGATACCATTCGTTTAGCCATAATTGATTTTCTCACAGACCGGACAATTCAAACCATCGACGAAAGTTTCCGGGAAAGAACCAGCGGTACATACTGGGTAGTAGCAAATCTCTTCGGTTTACGCAACAGCTTAACTCGTTTACGTACTTACTGTTTAGACGAAAAAGACGCAACCAACGCTCGAATCACAGAATTAACTCAAGATTTACAAGTTCGCGATCGCATTCGCAAAATTCTGCAAAATGTCTCGTTACAAAACTTACCGATGGGTACAGTTCGTCAGTTGCGGAAAACAACGGGAGACAGCGTTCGACATTATGTCCAAACACGAGGGGGTGAGTTACTAGAAGGTTTTAGTAAATCCTTAGATTGGGAGAAAATAGCCAGTTTACTATTAAACCGTTTAAGTAATTCACAAGTAATGAGTTCATCTTTAGAAGTAGTGAGTAAAGAATTAGCATTACTTTTAGAACGTTACTTGGAAAAAGATTTAGAAAACCTTGTTGCTCAAACAATTCCCATTTTATCAATTGACCAAGTAATTATTGATCGAATTAAATCAACATCACCTGCTGACTTAGAAAATGCCATTGAAGGAATAGTTAAAAATGAGTTACAAGCTATTGTTAATTTAGGTGGTGTATTAGGTTTAATTGTGGGTTCATTTCAAACGATATTATTATTATTTAATCGATAATTTGTCAGTTAACAGTATTACAATCAATAGTTAACAAAAAAGTATCAATAGTTATGACTGCCATCACCATCAACTTTAACAACGTCGTCAAACTTACTGACGAGCAATTTTACCAACTATGTCAGGATAATCCCGATGTCAAATTAGAACGCAATCAATGGGGAGAATTAATCGTAATGCCACCAACGGGAGGAGAAACAGGAAACCGCAACTCAGAAGTGAATGCGGAATTTGTATTTTGGAACCGCAAATTTTTACTTGGTAAAGTATTCGATTCTTCTACCTGCTTTAAACTCCCCAATGGTTCCAACCGTTCTCCTGATGTATCTTGGATACAATTAGACAGGTGGAATACACTTAACGAACAACAGCGAGAAAAGTTTCCTCCTATCGCCCCAGACTTTGTATTAGAATTGATGTCACCTTCAGATCAATTAAGCGACGTTCAAGAAAAAATGCTTGAGTATATGGCTGCGGGTGTCAAATTAGGCTGGCTTTTTAACCGTAAAAATCGTCGGGTAGAAATCTATCGTCAAGGGCAAGCAGTAGAAGTATTGGATTCTCCTACCAGTTTATCCGGAGAAGATGTGTTACCGGGGTTTGTTTTGGATTTGTCAATTGTATGGTAAGTATTTGTGGAAAATTAATTAATTAAACATTTCGTTTAGATAAGGAACAGGGAATAGGGTTAGGGTACTCACTTTAAATACAGAAAAATATTATTCCAACTCCGGTGGTACTAATTCCCAACTCCTAACTCCTAACTCCTAACTCTCTTCTACTGCGGGATAAAAGTAATATCAAAAGAAGTCCATTTGTCATTTATTTTCTTTGGTGTTCCAACTTTAAAAAAGCCGGATAATTTGCGATTTTTTTCGTCATAATTGGTAACTTTACCCCAGTTATAACCGTTTCCGGCTTGCTGCATAAAGTAAGTGTGATACTTGGAATTTTGTTTCCTTGGTGTTTCACTAACTTCAAAAAAAGGTACACTTTCTTGGGAACGATAACCTTGTGGTATTGTCTCACCAAAAATTATTTCTAAATATACTGTTTTTCCGATATTATCTTGCATAAAATTATTAAATGCTTGAGGATTTTTATTCAATTCTCCAATGAATATGGGAACGTTTGTTTTCTTCAACTCAACTTTATTTTCCGCTATCCAACGATTACCGACTTTATCGAATTGTTCAACTCGTGAATCATTACGATTGATTCTGAAACGCTCGAATATCAGTTGAGAATTGGCAACACTAGGACATCCTGAACCGTGTTTTTCATGAACGATAAAATCGAAAAATGATGCATTAGAATCAACCGTCACAAAAGAAAGACAATTCATTTGGACATGACGATATTGACTATCATTTAATATCCGTGCAGCAACAGTTTGTAAAGCAGTATTTTTATCCAACAATCGAGATTGCGCTGTGGCAGGAATTGCGGTAGAAAATAGAAAAGGTAAAATGAAGCCTAATATTAATTTACGATTCATATTGATTTAATATTCTCTTAAAAAAATCGGATAAATTTGGTATTTTCACTGATACCATATTCACTCTAATTAAACAAGCTTTACTAAAAATTCATATTTAGAGCGATTATGTTAAATTTTAATGAATTAAATATTTATCAGTTTGCACTTAAGGGTTTAACCTTCATAATTCATAGTTAAGGTTCAGTATCGCTCTTCGTAATTTATACAAACCTTAACTTATTGTTCCTATCAACTTGAAAAAATATGAAAAATGGAAAATATTCGTTTAAAGCCGACACTGGACAATGACCTTGATTTTGTAATCCAAGCAGAACAAAATCAAGAAAATCGTCATTTTGTGAATCCATGGACAAAACAACAGCACCGTGAATCTTTATCAAATAGGAATATAGCTCACTTTATTATTCAAAGAACGACAGATAATTGTTGTGTGGGATACGCGATATTAGCAGATTTAATGAACTTTTATCAAAGCATGGAATTACGACGAATTGTAATTACAGATAAAGGAAAAGGATACGGTAGAAAAACTTTGAAATTAATCAAAAAGCTGTCTTTTGAAGAGCTATCAGCACATCGTTTGTGGCTTGATGTAAAAGAAGATAACCACCGTGCAAAAAGGCTTTATGAATCAGAAGGTTTTACTGTAGAAGGTCGTTTGCGTGAATGTCTCAATATTTCAAATACATGGGAATCTTTGATTATTATGTCCATGTTAAATATAGAATATTTTAATGCTTAGTATTTATAATTTTACTGAAAATGACACAAAACAACTTTGGTAGACGGGAATTACTTATCGCTAGCTTAACCGCAGGATTTGCAATGGCGGTACATCCCATTTATGCTCAAGTTATCAACACAGAAACTTCTGGATTAGTTGCCTCAGAAGTGAAAATTCCGGTTGCAGATGGAGTAATTCCCGCTTATCGTGCCATGCCAAGGTTAGGTGGTAAATTTCCAGTAGTGCTGGTAGTGCAAGAAATATTCGGTGTACATGAATATATTCAAGACGTTTGTCGGCGTTTTGCTCAGCTCGGATATATGGCGATCGCACCTCAACTGTTTGCGCGTTACGGTGATGTTTCTAAATTAAATGATACTCAGGAAATTATCAGTAAGGTTGTTTCCAAAGTTCCCGATACACAGGTACTTTCAGATTTGGATGCAACAGTAGTTTGGGCAAAAAACTCAGGTAAAGCTGATATAGATAAACTCGGTATCACTGGCTTTTGTTGGGGTGGTAGAATCGTTTGGTTGTACGCAGCACACAGTCCGCAATTAAAAGCAGGTGTAGCTTGGTATGGAAGATTAACGGGTGATAGTAATCCCTTACAGCCACAGTATCCAGTTGATATCGCACCTTTGATTAAAGCACCAATACTAGGACTTTACGCTGGTGAAGACAAAAATATTCCTGTTAGTGATGTGGAAAAAATCCGAGAAACTTTGAAACAAAATAAAACACCAACTCAGATAGTAGTTTATCCTAATGCACCTCACGGATTCCACGCTGATTATCGTCCCAGTTACCGCAAAGAAGCAGCAGAAGACGGTTGGTTGTTGCTACAAAATTGGTTTAAAAAATATGGTGTAATTTAACAATTATTAGAAGATATTTGTAAACAACATTCTTTAACAATCATAGTCCGAAGAAACTGCTTTAATAGAATTATTCAAAACCTCTTGCGAGTTATGATTAATTTTCGGCTTAATCATTTGTTTTAAAACTCCGAAAATAATTCCAGGTGCAAACAAAGCCGTAGGAGGTTTAACCATATGTATTACTTCAGAAAAAACTTTATATACTTGGGGTTGATGTACCGATAATAAAATTACTTCATCCATATATTTGTGCATGAATCGAGTAATTTTATCGGGTTTTCCACCCTCGGTAGTTTCCCAACGAAAATCATCACTCGTCGCCATTAACCAAGGATTTTTTAACACTTTAGCTAATTGTTTTTGAAAGTTTTGATTCCATTTTGTTATTGTATCAGCGGAACTATTCAATTGAACAAGCAAACATTTTTGTAGAGTTAAAGCGCTTAAAGCCGCAGTTGTCATTCCTTGTCCATAAACAGGATTAAAAGCACAAACTGCATCCCCAATTATTACTAAACCAGATGGTAAACGCTCTAATTTTTCATAATGGTGCCAGCAATTTTCTGTACGACGATAACTATACACCTTCGAGATAGGTTTAGCATCTTTAATGGCATCATAAATTGCCGAATTTCTTAAATTACGCGCACATTCTAAAAAACCATCATTATCAGTAGGTGGATAGTCTTTAGCAATACCTGCTAAAGTTACAGCCCAACGATTACCTTCTACAGGGAGCAATACTCCCCCATGCTTGTTGTGAGGAGGTTTATATAAAACTGCGATCGCCTTCCAATCTACTTGTAAATCTTGAGGAGATTCATACCAACAGGTACTATATCCCAAAAACGAATTAATCACAGTTTGTTCCGGTGCTTGATAACCCATTGACTTTAACCAATTAGGTAGTTGAGAATTACGTCCAGAAGCATCCACAACCAAATCTGCAATCAATTCTTCTTGTTTATTTTCATCCGAATTATCAAGTTTGACTCCTCTAACTTGAGAATTTTGATTATTAGTTAATAATCCCCGCACTTGAGTTTTTTCCTGAAACTTAATATTCTCAAAACTCATCAGACGACGACGCACCAACCATTCTAAAAATGCTCGACTACAAGTATGGGTAATTAAATCCGATGCAATGTGTGGATGGAAACCCCAAAAACCAAACAATGTATATTCCTTAGCCCAATCTATTCTAGGCGCACCAGCTTGCCTTAATTCTGCATCTATCCCAGGAAATAATTCTTCTAAAATTCTGTATCCTTGAGCAAGCATTACATGAGCATGATTTGCTTGGGGAACACCCATACGGGTTTGCGGTTGCTGTGGTAAGGTATCACGCTCAATTATGATGACTTGAGCAAAATAATCTGCTAAAACTCTTGCGCTTAAAAGTCCAGCCATGCTGCTACCGATAACTATAGCAGTATGATTATTATTGGGTGGCGATATTGGTATTTGCATATTAGTTTTTGATTAATTGATGATTTAGTTTACAATTGTAAAACTGGCAATTCCATTTTAACGATAAAGCGCGGAATTATTTTAGAATTAATAATGTTTTTCAAACGCGGAGTAGCGCAAAGGTAAGCGCGAAGTAGCGCCGAGTTTTTGGAGTAATTTATTGAGTAAGAAAGATGAATTTTTCACAACAACCTAATTTTGATTTAACACGTCGCAAATTCTTACAAATTTCTGGTTTATCAAGTATCAGTTTACTTTTAGGTGGCTGCGGTACTCCGATATTTGAAGATGTGGTGGGTACGCTTTCAGAACCACTAAATCAAAATTTTCAAGCTTTATTACTAAAACCTCAAACTCTGGTACCAGAATTTTCTCCTAATCAAATTGAACCGGAAAAATTGATAGTTAATACATATCGATTTACTCCAATTATTGACCAAGAAAAATATCGTTTAATTATTGATGGTGAGGTGGAAAATCCTCTCAGTTTGACCATGGAAGATATTCAAAATGTACCCTTAACTTCCATGATTATTCGTCATGTATGTGTAGAAGGTTGGGCTGCAATTGTTCAATGGGGTGGTATTCCTTTACGAGAACTTGTGAGTTTAGCACAACCGAAAAACAGCGTTAAATATGTTTATTTTCAATCAGCAGATGGTTATTATTCAAGTTGGGATATTGCTTCTGCTTTGCATCCTCAAACTTTATTAGCTTATCAGAAAAACGGCGAAGATTTACCTGTTGAAAATGGCGCACCTTTACGTTTGGCTTCTCCCATTAAACTTGGTTATAAACAAAGTAAATGGGTTACTAGAGTTACTTTAGTTAGTAATTTATCCCGATATCAAGGTTATTGGGAAGACCAAGGTTATGAATGGTTTGCTGGATTGTAAGATTTATGATTCAAATCTTCTAAGTAATTACAGTGTTATTACCGATACGTATTTGCTGCTAGTGATTGTAAAACGGTATATAGGTATCTATCAAAGTGAAATAATGATTTTCACCAAAGTTGTTCAAAGAAAAGTTTTTGCGATTGCTTTGGGATTAATTTAGTTTTTACAACCAGAGGTTAGCAATGACTAAGATTTTAGTAATCGAAGATGAAGAATCTGTACGGGAAAATATTTTAGATTTATTAGAAGCGGAAGATTTTGACGCTATTGGTGCTGCTAACGGTAGATTAGGAATTGATTTAGCACTCAGTGAATCACCAGATTTGATTTTGTGTGATTTGATGATACCGGAAATCAATGGTTTTGCGGTTTTAGCCGTATTACGGGAAAAATTTACCACTTCTAGTGTACCTTTTATTTTTTTAACTGCACGTTCTGCAAAAGTAGATGTTCGTCAAGGGATGGAATTAGGTGCTGATGATTACTTGACTAAACCATTTACCCGTGCAGAATTGTTAACTGCAATTTCTGCGAGATTAAAACGACAAGCAGCAATTATCAAAAATCCACCTCCCCATGCAGAAGTTAAAGCACATCCAAAGGAAATGCGAGTTATCGAAAATGCTTTACGTCGCACTATCCAAGAAGGGAAATTTCGCGAATTTCAAATGTACTATCAACCCATCGTGGATATTAAATCCGGTGAGATGATTGCAGTGGAAAGTTTGATACGTTGGTGGAGTCATAAACTGGGTTTAGTCTCTCCTGCGGAATTGATTCCTTTAGCGGAATCGACGGGTTTAATTATACCTTTAAGCGATTGGATTTTAGAAACTGTTTGTAAGCAAACACGAACTTGGTTAGATAATGGTTTAGATGTTTTACCAAGCTGCGTTAATATATCCGCAAGTCAATTTATTCAACCCAATTTTGTTGAGAAAGTTGCAAGTTTACTATCAACTTATAATTTAGCACCGCATTATTTAGAATTAGAATTTACTGAGACGACAATGATGCAAGATATAAATAAAACTATTGATATTTTGCAACAATTAAAATCATTAGGTGTCAAAATTACAATGGATGATTTTGGTACTGGTAGTTCGTCTTTAATTTACTTGAAAAAAATACCATTAGATATTATCAAAATCGACCAATATTTTATTTATAATCTTTCTCAAGATTGTCAGAAATTAGCAATTACAAAAGCTTTAATTCAAATAGGACAAAATCTTAATTTAAAGGTTGTTGCTAAGGGAGTAGAAACCGTTAGTGAACTCAAAATTTTGCGCGACCTCAGATGCTATGCTATGCAAGGTTATCTGTTTTCTCAACCCTTATCAAGTTTTGATTTTGAACAAATGTTAGCAAGCAAGCAAGGTTTGCATATTTAGGGAATAGGGAATAGGGAATAGGGAATAGGGAATAGGGAATAGGGAATAGGGAATAGGGAATAGGGAATAGGGAATAGGGAATAGGGAATAGGGAATAGGGAATAGGGAATAGGGAATAGGGAATAGGGAATAGGGAATAGGGAATAGGGAATAGGGAATAGGGAATAGGGAATAGGGAATAGGGAATAGGGAATAGGGAATAGGTAAATCCCCATAATCACAACCACAGAATTCGGGTTTTTAGCTCCTAATAAAAATCCCCTAGTATCGCTACTAGGGGTGTTATCCAAATGTTACCAGCAAATTAAACTTTGGTATAATTTTTATCCCACATTTATCAATTCTAATGCGGATTTTTCGGATTTAACTACTCTAACTTTACCGTCGTCGTCAACGTCTACAAGCGCTGTATCACCTTGTGTTATTTGACCTGAGAGCATTGCTTCTGCTAATGAATCCTCTAAAAGATTCATAATTGCTCTACGTAATGGTCTAGCACCGTAGCTGGGGTTGTATCCTTCTTGCACTACTAAGTTTTTAAAGCCTTCGCTAATTTGTAAGCTGATTTCTTTTTCAGCTAAACGCTTAGTAACTTCTTTAAGCAAGATTTCGGCGATTTCTTTGATTTCGTCTTTCTGAAGTTGAGTAAAGACGATTATTTCATCAAGACGGTTGAGGAATTCGGGACGGAAGTAGTTTTTGAGTTCTTCATTAACCAGCATTTTGATGCGGTTGTAATTAGCTTCTGCTTCGTTCTCTAAATCGAAGCCCAAACCACCACCACCTTTTTCAATGACTCGCGAACCAATATTGGAAGTCAAGATAATCAAAGTATTCTTGAAGTCTACTTTCCTACCTTTAGCATCAGTAAGATGACCGTCATCCAACATTTGCAGCAACATATTGAATATATCGGGGTGCGCTTTTTCGATTTCATCGAAAAGTATTACCGAATAAGGTTTGCGCCGCACTGCTTCGGTTAACTGTCCTCCTTCATCGTATCCGACAAAACCTGGAGGTGAACCAATCAGCTTGCTGACGGTGTGACGTTCCATGTATTCGGACATATCCAAACGAATCATCGATTCTTCGGAACCAAAGAAATAGGAAGCCAAGGATTTCGCTAATTCTGTTTTACCAACTCCCGTAGGACCAGAGAAAATAAAGCTAGCAATCGGACGATTCGGATTCTTCAAACCAACACGAGCGCGACGAATTGCTTTCGCAACTGCGGTGACTGCTTGCTCTTGTCCAATTAATCTTTGGTGCAGGGTATCTTCTAAATGCAGCAACACCTCAGATTCGGATTCGGTGAGCTTATTCACAGGTACTCCAGTCCAAGAAGAGACGATTTGAGCAATATCTTCTTCGTTGACTACAGGTCTATTGACAGCAACGCCAGCTTGTGCTTCTTGTAACTGTGCTTCTAAGTCTAATTCTTTGTCGCGCAGTTCGGCGGCTTTGTCAAAATCTTGTAATTTAACCGCTTCGTTTTTCTGTTTGGCAGCCGCAACAATTTGACGCTTCAAGTCCCGATTCTCGGAAATCATCGAGTTACGCAAACGCACGCGAGAACCAGCTTCATCAATCAAGTCAATCGCTTTATCCGGCAAAAAGCGGTCGGAAATATAACGATCCGAAAGCTCAGCGGCTGCAACCAATGCATCATCGGATATCGTTAAGTTATGATGCTGCTCGTAAGCACCACGCAAACCCTGCAAAATCTCAACAGTTTCTGCTATCGAAGGCTCACCAATCTTAATGGGCTGGAAACGGCGTTCCAAAGCCGCATCCCGCTCGATGTGTTTGCGATATTCATCGAGTGTGGTGGCTCCAATACACTGAAGTTCACCTCTGGCTAATGCTGGTTTGAGAATATTAGCGGCATCCATACCACCTTCCATTCCACCTGCACCCACCAAAGTATGGATTTCATCAATCACAACGATGATATTTCCTGCCGAGCGGATTTCCTGAATGATTTTCTTAATGCGTTCTTCAAAATCACCACGGAAACGAGTACCGGCTACAATTGAACCCATATCAAGACTGATAACCTGCTTGTCTTGCAAGATATCGGGTACATCTTGATTGAAAATTCGCTGCGCTAAACCTTCGGCGATCGCAGTTTTACCAACTCCAGGTTCGCCAATTAGCACGGGGTTATTTTTAGTCCGTCGTCCCAGAACTTGAACGGTACGCTCGATTTCTTTTTCGCGACCAATTACAGGGTCTAATTTACCTTCGGCTGCTAATTTAGTTAGATTTCTACCAAATTCTTCTAAAGTTGTCGATTGATTGCGTCTAGTACTACCACCACCCATACCAGCCCCAACAGATGCTACTTCACCCAAACGGCGAATCACAGCAGTACGAAGTTGTTTGAGATCGACATCTAAATTTTGTAGTACTTTAGCAGCAACACCTTCTCCAGCTTCAGTTAAACCTAAAAGCAAGTGTTCCGTACCAATATAATTGTGTCCTAGAGAACGAGCTTCCTTAAAAGACTGCTCGAATAGAGTTTTAACTTTAGGAGTAAAAGGAATTTCCGGTGGAACAAAACCAGAACCTCTACCAATAATTTTTTCAACTTCGCGGCGTGCATCTCGAAGAGTCACACCCATATCCGTCAGCACCTTGGCAGCAACACCCGTTTCTTCTCCCAGCAATCCCAAGAGAATTTGTTCCGTGCCTACAAAATTGTGTCCCAGGCGACGTGCCTCCTCCTGGGCGAGCATTACTACTTTAATTGCTTCGGAAGTAAAGTGTTCAAACATAATGGGTTCTTGCTCCCTCGCTGAACGGTTAACTGTGAAATTAAATTCACTTTTTTCTGAACATTTGTCTACTTTTCTTAAGGATAATGTATCTTTATTTCAAATATAGTGGCAGTGGGGAGACCCGTAAGCTATAGGGTGTAGTTGCCGTCCGTTATTCCGGTTAGGAGTTATGGAATTTTAGATTTTGGATTTTAGATTTTGGATTAAAAATCTACCCTATTACCAATTCTAATCACGGATTAAAAAGGATTACACGGATTACACGGATTTAAATTACCAATTACCAATTACCCATTACCCATTACCAATTCAAATTCCCACTGCTCGATCAAATCTCAACATTTCCAAACTGCGATCGCCATATATCGATTCTATCTGCTGATGACAGCATTCGATGGCAAAGTCGTTCAATTCTTCGGGTTCAATACCAAATAAGTCTTTAAATACTTCTGGCTCTACACGGCAAAAGCGCGGGCGCTCAGTATAAATACTGCATTCTCTTGTCTCGTGATGGTAATTTACACACCATCCATCTTCTCCTACCATACTTAGATATTCTGCTAATTCTTCCGGGGTTAAATATTCTTCTAAATCGGGACGTTCTGCTGGCTCAAGATAGCAGCAGGCTCCACATTGCTTTACACATTGCCAAGTTGCCATTGTTTCTTTTGTTGGTTAACTAAAAAGTAATAACAGGGAATAGGGTGATGGCTAATTTGAACTTTAACCTTTGACCTGTTTAGATTCTTAAAATCAATTTCATTTTTTGAGTTTTTTTATGTCTTTTTCTATAATTTTGTTAAGTAAATTAAAACTGAGCGGTAATTGCCGGATATGATCTATATCCAGGAAAGAATTTTCTTTGATTCATTTTTTGATTTTTTAAGACAACTAGGAGAAATTAATGGAAGCTTTAGCCAATCTAAATTGGGAAGTGATTTTTCAGCTTACATCCGTAGCATTAATCATGTTAGCTGGACCTGCGGTAATTTTCGTATTAGCATTTCGCGGTGGTGATATGTAATCCGTCGTCGTCCCATTGGTCGCAAATAAGTTAGGAGCTATGAATGTAACTCCTAACTTTAGCCTATTTTCTATTTTGCATTACAGTTGATCCAATCTATCAAAGGTTTTAAATTTCCTGGTATGGAACTTTCGCCTACCGTTATTGCGTGCTGTTTATTCTTATCTTCTACCGTTATTGTATATTGAAAGCGATCGCGATTCGGAGTAGAATCGGCGGCTATGTATGTGGGTAAGTTAAAGAAATTTGCAGATTCTAATAATATCCGTAATTGCTCGGCTTGATGTTGCGGTATTTTGGTCGTATCAACCGTTATCACTTTACCTATTCCAGTAAAACCACCGCTACGCTCTAAGGATATGAACATTTTGATTGGGCAGTGGGAGATGGGGAGATGGGGAGATGGGGAGAATAATTATTAACTCCTAACTCTACCCCTGAAGACGGTGTACTCATAACTGCTAACTCTCAATCCAAAATTTAAAATCTAAAATCCAAAATTTCTAATTGACTCCAACTTCTTTCCAAGCATTTATTACGGCTTTTTTTTCACTGCTTGCTTCACCATACAGTTCTCCCGCTACTTTAATCGTAACTTCTGCGGCTTGTTTAAAGTTTGCTTTTGAACGCAGTCTTTCGCATAAACTAATGTACCAAATTTTTCCAGCTTTCTCCCAAGCGTAACCTCCTATTTCCGTCGCTGTTAAGTAAAAAGCACGATTGGGTATACCCGAATTTATATGTACTCCACCGTTGTCTTTGGCACCAGTATAGATGTCTTTCATATGTGCTGGTTGGGGGTCTTTACCCAGTACCGGGTCGTCGTAAGCTGTACCTGGTGCTTTCATGGAGCGAATTGCTTCACCTTTGACCTTTTCGGTAAATAATCCTACACCAATTAACCAATCTGCTTTGTCGGCGGTTTGATTGTTGATTCGCTGTTTAACTAAGGAACCAAATACATCAGAAAACGATTCATTCAGCGCACCGGATTCGCCAAAATAGATTAAATCGGCTTCATACTGGGTAATCCCGTGAGTTAATTCATGTCCGATGACATCAACCGACTTGGTAAAACGGTTAAATAGTTCCCCGTCACCGTCACCGTAAACCATTTGAGTGCCGTTCCAAAAGGCATTTTCGTATTTTTGACCGTAATGTACAGTAGAATCCAAACGCAAACCTTTATCATCGATGGAATTGCGATCGTAAATTTCTTGGAAAAAGTCGTAAGTCGCACCAGCAGCTTCGTAGGCTTCGTTTACGGCTTCGTCTTCTGTAGGAGCATCACCTTCACTCCTGACTAATTCTCCTGGGAGGTTTTCGGCATTTTTCGCATCATATATAGTACGACGTTTCTCACCAGTTTGGGCAGTTAATTCGATACCACCCAAATTAATCCGTCTTCCCCGAATTTGCGCTGAAAGGTTCAAAGTTTCAAAAGCCCATTCTCGCTGGATTGGTGTACCGTTAACCGCCATCTGTTCCAACATATGAGGTGGGACAATACAACAAATCGGGCATCTGTAATGAAGTGAATGTTTATACCCGAAACCATGTAATTTTTTGTGCTTTTTTCGAGCCATGTTGTTTTCAATTGTTAATTATCGATTTACGGATACAAGCCGATGATTTTAGTAGCCTGTATCAATTACTTAACTTCAGGAATTTAACTGATAACTGATAACTGATAACTGTTAACTGTTAAACAATTCCTCCAAAAACCGCCAATCCATAATATTTCCAAGGTACTGCTACGGTATTAAATCCAGCTTCAGTTAGCATTTGCAACTGTACATCTAAGGTTGCTAATTGATCTTGACTAGAATAACCGTAACTAGCAACGCAATCTACAGAATCGCTATTTCTTGCTAAACGAGAACGAACGGATTGTATAGTAGTTCCTTGTTTTTCAGTCCATTCTTCCCTTGCAGCATTGTAAATTTCTGCTAATGTTGGTGATTCTGGTAAAATCGGATCTGCATTCCAAAAGCAACCACCACTCTTGAGACTTTTACGGATACGTTGAAATAACTTCGCTTTCATTTCGTCACTAAGATGATGAATTGCCAGTGATGAGACACAAGCATCAAATTCCGTACCAATATCAAATTTTTCCGGATGATTTGTCCATTCTCCAAAATCAGCTTCTATACCATTCCATCGCTGATAACCAGCTTCAGCCATTTTTGTTCCAGCAAATTGAATCATTCTGGGAGAATAATCCACAGCGATAATTTCAGCATTCGGACAACGATTGAGTATTTTCAGACTCAGTTCACCTGTACCACAACCCAATTCTAAAATCCGAAGAGAGTTAGAAGGAATGCAGCGAGCAACAGTTCCGAGCATTTCGTCATAGTTCGGTAACAACTGACGAATACCAGTATCGAAATCGGTAGTTTGAGCGAAAACTTCACCAGGAAATACTTGAGGCATGGAAATTTTAACCTGATAACGCACCATCAATAATTTTATGGCATTGTGGCGATCGCGTAGTGCAAGCTCGTTGCTATCGCCATCATATTTTTTTAATTTAATATGATTCAAAAAAACAAGACTCATCAAATAAAAATACTTACTAACACACCAAAATGGTGAAATTTATTTAACATGGTTATAGACCTCACTAGTTTTGTGTGGTTGTGTGTTGTAAAACTTAGTTGTAATTTTGCCCTGGGAATTAAACCCTTGGCATTTTTTTTACGAATTTTTGTTAAACGAGTGTATTGCGATCGCCAAGCAATCCCAAAAGCTGATATGTAATGGGAGTAAAAGAACTAATTAATAAAGCTTGGGGTACACTGCTACCTGTGATTGCTTGTATTTGATAAGGACAATCTAAAGCTTCTTCTGAGTAATTAAATTAATTTAAGTTGAGAATTTGTTTAGAACTTCTGTCAAGATAAATAATTTTTTGTTCTCTATTCTCTACCTACAGGAAATTTAAAATTAATTTTGCACGGTTACTTAAATTAAAATTGTTGTATGTGAAAAGTTAATTTATTAGATAAATGATTATTTTGGTAATGGGTGTTTCCGGTTCTGGAAAAACTACCGTTGGGAAGAAACTTGCGGAATCTTTAGGTTGGGAATTCGGTGATGCTGACGATTTTCATTCCCAGGAAAATGTTAAGAAAATGCAAGACGGTATCGCTTTGGATGATGAAGATAGATTACCTTGGCTCGAAACAATCCAATTTGTAATCAAAGAGTATTTATCAGAAAATAAAAATTTAGTTTTAAGCTGTTCGGCTTTGAAAGAAAGTTATCGTCAGATGCTTTTAGTAAATCAAGAATCAGTAAAATTAGTTTATTTAAAAGGTTCTTTTGACTTAATTCAACAACGCTTAGAAGAGCGTCTCAATCATTTTATGAGTGAAAAACTTCTTAAAAGTCAATTTGATATCCTTGAAGAACCAACAGACGTAATTGTAGTAGATATTTCAGAACCTATTGACGCTATTGTGGAAGAGATTAAAGAAAGTTTGTGATCAGAATTCTTCTCGTCGAAGATTTTAGAATATGGCGATCGCTAATACATAACTCTAGATTATCTCAGTAATAAAGACGTTGCATTGCAACGTCTCTACATGATGAAACTAAATTTAATGTTCCTTGAGAAAACTTTCTACTTCTGCTGCTGTAGGTTGCGAAGCGATGGCACCTGGTTTAAGTGTAGTTAAAGCTCCCGCAGCACAAGCGTAAGCAATAATTTTTTTAGATATTTCTGGGTTGTTTAAATTTTGTACACCATAATGTAATATCTGGTGAACGAAGCCTGCGACAAAACTATCACCTGCACCAGTTGTATCTACTACGGGTACAGAATAAGCAGGGAATTTATCTTCATTTTCACCCAAACAATAAGCACAACCCTTGTCTCCATCAGTGACTAGTACCCCTTCAACAGAATTGAGACGATAAGTAATTGCCCCAGCATCATGAGTATCAAATAATAATTCTGCCTCTTCCTTAGCGAGTTTGAGAAAATCTACTTTTTTAATTAATTCGCGGATTTGATCGGGAGCAGCATCGGGATTAGTCCAGAATACCGAGCGCCAGTTGACATCAAGAAGAATTTTGACATCGTATTGAGAAGCTAATTCCAAAGCCTTGTGAACTGCTGCACCACTATCGGGATAAGCTAATTCTAAAGTTCCTATAACTAAAAAATCAGCCCCAGCAAATAACTTGGACGGTAATTCACTAGCCTTGAGACGAGTATCAGCGAATTCGGTGGTTTCGTAATCCTTGAATCCCGCAAAAACGCGATCGCCATTTTGTTTCCGCACTACTAAAACTTGACGAGTCGGTGCTTGGGGATGACGCTGCACCCCGGTTGTATCTACACCAATTTGCTCTAAAAGCGCTTGTAAGTTATTTCCAGCTTCGTCTTCACCGACTACACCGATAAATGCTGATGGTGTTCCTAGTTTTACTAAAGCACAAGCAACGTTAGCTGGCGCACCTCCCGGATAAGCAGTCCACGACTCCACCTCAGAAGGCGATCGCCCTAACTGGTCAGCAAGCATATCGTATAAAATTTCACCCAAACATAAAACACGGGGATTGCTCATTTCATTTGATTTTTAAACTTAAATTCTGCATAAAACCTACAATAATATCTACCATTGATTTGGCAATGGTTCATACAATTAAACCGCAACATTCATTTATAATTGTTTTCTATTGCTCTTGTAGCAACAGTTTTTCAGGGCGATTGGGTTATTTTTTTTTGTTATATGTAGTTAAAATAAAAACTTATATAAAATACTGTATCCCTGTCTACCTAAAACATAAAGAAATTATAGACAATCGTATTGCATTAAACACTTGAAACGCCTACCTTTCATACAATCTTCTACAATGGGAAAGAGCAATTAAGTACATTTACCACTAATCGGGAGGATGAATTTAAAATGGCTGGTGGCGAGTCTCAGACCCCTGTTAGTCTGTCAGACCGAGAACTGCAAATTATCGACTTAGTGGCCACTGGCTTAACTAACCAACAAATTGCAGTCAAACTAGAAATAAGTAAGCGTACTGTTGATAACCATATCAGCAATATTCTTACCAAGACCGGAACTGAAAACCGAGTAGCTCTTGTCCGTTGGGCTTTGCACTGGGGTAAGGTCTGTTTAAATGATGTTAATTGCTGTCCTATTCCTCCTCGGCAGGATTAAACAGCTTTACAAACGGTTATTTGTCAGTCTTGATTGATTGCTGCTAGTTCTTCTCCTCACGCTTCACTTATTTATGGTTGTTTTTCCTCAACGCGCAGTAATTACAGGGTATTGGTCTACTACGCGCTCTATTGCTAGCAGCAATCAATCCCCGTCCGACTAGCAACGGACGGGTACACTTTCATTTTTGGTTTATGCTTAAAGCCGTTTAAGTTAATCGGTATTAAAAAACTAAAATTTTTGATCAATATTTCTTTAAAATTAAATTTAATAATCAACAAAAATTAGTAATAATTCCTTTTGCTGCTTGTTACATTGATAGTGGAATATATTTTGCCCGCGATGCTGTGGGGGAGCAATGTTGGTATGAATACCTCAACTTTTGCCAAAGATAGCCACCTATCCTTTGATTTTTTTGATTTGGATTTAATTTCACCCTCTCCCACACAAGACGGGGATTTACTTGAACGGCTATCCTTTGTTCCTGGATTAAAAGAAATTTTGATACTGCGTCAGGTTCACGCTTTAGAACACGCTACAGTATGGATTTTAAGCGAATCCTATTCAGCAGTAACTCCCCACATCAGCGGTCAAAATATTGGTATCGATAATCAGCTCCACAGTGGCTTATCTACAGAATCCGGATTCTTTCTTTATGGTGAAGTCAACATCAGTAACTTACGACGGGCTGTAAACCTTGCTCTCCAAAGGCTCACCAATGGAGAATGGGATTTAGCTGTACATCCTCGTTGTGGTACAAATGCATCAGTCGCGATGTTATTAACAGCAGGATTAGCTGTAGGAATGCATTTATTATTACCACGAGGACCAATTGAACAATTAATCGGTTTGGGTTTAGCCACAACAACCGCAACCGAACTCACTCCCGATGTCGGTGCTTTTTTTCAACGTTATATTACCACCGCAATTCCCTTTAACCTCGGAATTGAAAATATTACCCAGCAATATGATGCAATGGGACGCAAAGCTTATTTTGTCAAAGTTAAATGGAAATAGGCTATCAGTTATCAGTTAACAGTTATCAGTTATCAGTTATCAGTTAACAGTTCTTATTTATTTTTCTCCCCATCCCCTTGTCCCCTTGTCCCCCCATCCCCTTGTCCCCTTGTCCCCTTGTCCCCTTGTCCCCTTGTCCCCTTGTCCCCTTGTCCCCCCATCCCCTTGTCCCCTTGTCCCCCCATCTCCCCATCCCCTTGTCCCCTTGTCTCCTATCTCAAGTAGTATTCATGGCTACAAAAAAATAACCATTTTAATGATGTTTTTTAAATCGAACGAAGGATGAAGCTAACTCTTCTGTTGGTGACACTAGGAGAGGAATTTAATTAGGAAAAAACATCATTATGGCAGCGACATTTACTGATACTCAACGTCAAGCGATCGCGATGAAGTTAGCAGACATGAAAGTGCTGCAAAACCAGATGATTGCTAGCGAACAGAAGTTAATCTCGGCTATCAGCGATGGGGAGATTACTAAGCGTCTCCAAGATATGCTCAAAGATGACCAAGAAAATTTGGGAACCATCGAAGCGGCGATCGCCAAATTTGGAACTTCATCTGAACCCCAAGAGAAAGTAAAGAGTTTCGCTCAAACCCTTGACAAAATGATGGGTGGCACCGAATTACAACTTTATGAAAAAGCATTGCAGCACGAAGGAATGAAGCATCAGTTAGTAATGACTGGTTTGCTTGTACACAAGTGCGCTCAAGCTGCTGGTGGAGATTGGCAAGAAGCAATTGACCCCATCAACAAAGTTAATTTCAAAAATCGCGCTCACCAAGAACAATTGAAAGCGATTATTTACGCTTTAGGTACTCGCGAATTAGTTGGTAAAGAACCCGATACCAGCGTTTGGGCTGCTGTTGAAGATGGAATCGCTGCTGCTAAAGGTTTATTTAGCGGTCTTACCAGCTAAGATATCTAATTAATCTTAATCGAAATATTGTACTTTAATAATTAAAGCAGGGAATTAAAGTGTATATTCTCTGCTTTTTAGTTGTTTTTTGTAATACTAGTACTCCACCACATTAATTTTGATGGATCGAGGTAGTGCGACCATCTTGGTCGCTAGCTACTACCAGGGAGCGAGACGCTCCCACTACAAACGCATTACCCCTCATAACTTATGTGGTGAAGTACTACTACTCCACCACATTAATTTTGATGGATCGAGGTAGTGCGACCATCTTGGTCGCTAGCTACTACCAGGGAGCGAGACGCTCCCACTACAAACGCATTACCCCTCATAACTTATGTGGTGAAGTACTACTACTCCACCACATTAATTTTGATGGATCGAGGTAGTGCGACCATCTTGGTCGCTAGCTACTACCAGGGAGCGAGACGCTCCCACTACAAACGCATTACCCCTCATAACTTATGTGGTGAAGTACTACTCCGCCAAATTAATTTTGATGGGTCATCTATTGGTAGTGGGAGCGTCCCGCTCCCTACTCCCCCTACTCCCTACTCCCTACTCCCTACCCCAACCATCATATCTTTTCTAGCAAGCTCTATTTAAATAAATTACGATTATTGCAACTGAAATTCATCAAATTTAACTACTTTATCTCCAGGTTTAGTAGTATCAAAATAATAACTACTCACTGCTCCATTTCCCGTATCTAAAATACTAAATACGGTAATTTCATTACTGGCAATATAAGGTATCGCTTTCCCATCTTCGCCGTTCAATGGTTTAATTGATGGCATTATCGGTTCTAAACCATTTGGGTCGCCAACTTGAATATATTTATCTTTATACCCTTGGGGTACATTACGTTTTTTATCCCCTAAAAAACCACCATAACTGTTACCAACATTTGATGATTCTAAAAAATGAATTCCCAACGGACTGCGGAAACGATTCCATAAATGGGAATGTCCGTAAAATACTAATTGCACGTTATTTTGTTCTAACAAAGGTACAATATCCCGAATTAAATAATCTTCTTTAAGGGGATATTCGTAACTGATAGCGGTGATTTTACCATTATCATCTTTCTCAATTGTTTGTACTGGATTTGTATAAGCCGGAACAATATTATCTCCTAAAGAATGAACCGGATGATGTAACATGACTATTTTGTATTTTGCTTGTTTAAATTCCTGACTATTAAGTTCTTCTACTAACCAATTATATTGAGGACTACCTTGATCAATTGGTTCAAAAATATGTTGTCCGTAACCCCAATTTTCTGGGTTATTAAAATCGGCTTCTCTCTCTCGATATTTACCTTTTGCATCCGGTTCTAAACTAGGAACTCGCCAAATATTCGTAGCATAAAGTACGACTAATCTTACATCACCAAAAGTTGTTGCATAATACTTTTCTCCTCCGACTTTACTTTCAGGTAAACTAAAAATTTCTTCATAAGTATCGCTATTAAAAGAATTAGCTGATAAAGATGATTCTCCATACAAATTTTTGGCTACTGCACGGGGAATTGCATCGTTATATTCGCCACCTAAACTATCACTTTTTCCTCTTCTTCCCATCACTTCATGATTGCCGAGTGCGGTAAAAATAGGAGCATTTTGAATAATTTCACCGCCAGTATAAGCTGTTTTCACTCCATTACTATCTATCTCATAATTAGCGCGACCTTGTAAAGCCGGGAAAAAGGCTGCACCGCGATTATCATCAAACCATTCACTAGCTCTATCTGGTATATTTACTAAATCCCCAGCGATGAATACTCCATCAATATCACCGACTGTTTCCTTTACTTTTTGTAAATTTACCGCTGTCATTGGTTTAAGTTGATGGTCGGAAGTTAGTAGAATTTTTAACGGTTTACCCGGTTGAGGTGTAGCTGTCAGTTGATAAACTTTACTAATTGCATTCCCCCCATTTTTAGGTTGACTAATTACTTGATAATCGACTTTTGTACCCGGAGTTAAACCTGTAATTTCCGCTTCATGTCTCCAAATGTCACGGTTAACTGGTTGTTGATAAACTTGTTTATCTTTAGTTTGATTTCCAACTTTAGATTGCTGATCTTCTCTGGTATGACTTAATTTAATAGTTGTAGCGTCGGTAGTTTGTTTGAGATTTTCACCATAAGCAACGGTATTTTTCTCTCCAGGAAACTCGGTAAACCACACTACTTTGACAGAATTTTCGGTTGGTAATTGTAAAAAAGGTTCCGTTAACAGTGATGAAGCTTCAGCCACTGGTTGGGAATCGGGTAAGCATCCATAGATTAAAGTTAGGCACAAAACACATAGAAATACAGATGTTAATGGTATCGGATGATTTTTGAAACGTCTAAACATGGTTATTCTACATTCATCTTTATTTCTCTAGAAACAATCAAATGATAATTGTTTCTGAAAAATGTAGTCTATACAACAAAAATTATTTTGAAATTCTTATCGCAATTATTCAAAATCGCTGCAACGTTGTTTTGTATGTAGCAAAAAATACTCCCTCTTTGAAAAGCTAATTTCTGATATTCGGAGTTGAATTTAACTGGTTTGAAGTTTGCGTTCACCTGCGGTGAACGCCTATCGCAAATTAAAAAGGAGGCTTTCGGAGTATAACCATAAAAATAAAGAAAATATAAATGTCTGATTTAATACTTGTGCTTTCCATTAATTTAACTATGATGTTTAGTATTCGGAGGGCGAAAGTAGTTCTGAATGAAAAAATAAAGGAGGCTATCTGACTAATGTACTCTTGGTTAAGAACATCATATCTGAGATTATTAGTTTTCGATATTCATTACTAGTTTGTGTCCGTATTATTACTCAAACAAATGGAACACTTTTAAGACTTCAATATTTCTCTGTATTAAGTGTTATAAATGCCAGCGATTTGTTAATCAGGTATTGAAATAAAAACTTATTGACAAAGTGCGAAGTATTTACAAACATTTGGGTTCGATTGTTTTAGTTTCTAATGTTTGTTTAATCTGTTAACTTCTAAGCTTTTTAGTCGGAAAATTTGACTTTTATCTAAACATTAAAAGAGCATTATTTCGTGACAGTTTATGTCAGCAAAGCAATTCTATTTGAGGGAATTGCTATGTTGTGATGCTCAAGTTTAGTGATATCCGAGGGAGCTAATTCATTCACGCGATTGAGTACACTAAATTTAGGAATAAATACAAATGGCAACAAATAATTCTAACTCCATTTCCTTCAATCCACAAATTTTAGGAGATTCGTTCCGTTTAAGTGATAAAGAAGATCCAAAAGTCAAAAAGTTAGGCTTTGATTTAATTTCGCTTCAAGAAGAATATGAATCAAGTTTGAAGCAAGACAATGACGATGAAGCTTTCTTACAATCGAGCAATCTATCATTGCCGGTAATGGAGAACAATTTAGTCGTCATTGATGCGGTAGCTAGTGGGGATGTTGAGACCTTACTTGCTGATTTGCAAAAGTTAGGAATGGAAAATGCATCTAGTTTTGGTTCCATTGTTTCAGGCTTATTCCCGATTGAATCTATTGAACAATTAGCTAGTTTAGATAGTCTCAAATTTGCCAAACCAGCTATTGCTATAACTAATGTCGGAGCTACTACCAGTCAAGCTGATGCAGCGATGAATGCTGACATTGCTCGTAAGCTTTTCGGTGTAGATGGTACCGGAGTCACATTAGGTGTACTTTCTGATAGTTATAATGACTTGGGTGGAGCTGCTGCGGATGTTGCTAGCGGTGACCTTCCCGGTGTCGGTAATCCTTTAGGCTATACAAAACCAGTTAAAGTACTTCAAGATTTAGGTCAAGGTGGTAGTGACGAAGGTCGTGCCATGTTACAACTTGTTCATGATGTGGCTCCTGGTGCTGAATTAGCATTTCATACAGCTAAGGGAGGTCAAGCTAATTTTGCTAATGGCATTCTTGAACTAGCCAATGTTGCTGGTTCTGATGTCATCGTGGACGACGTTATTTACTTTGCCGAGCCAATGTTCCAGGATGGTATTATCGCTCAGGCTGTAGATACTGTAGTGGCTAATGGAGTCTCTTACTTCTCTGCTGCTGGAAACAATGGTCGTAAGGCTTACCAAAGTGCTTTTAATCCCAGTGGTGTAGTCAACGGATTTGGTGAGTTTCACGATTTCGATCCTGGTGCAGGTGTAGATATCTTGCAAAGCATCACAATTCCTCAAGGAAGTGGATTTAGTCTGTCTTTTCAGTGGGATTCACCTTTCTTCTCAGTTAGTGGTGGTACTGGTTCTCTCAACGATTTAGATATTTTCGTAGTTGATAGTACTGGAAATTTTGTATTAAATGGTAGTGCCGCTGATAATATTGGTCAAGACCCCTTAGAAATATTTTCATTCTTCAACGATGGAAGTTATGGTACAGACCAATTCAACATTGCTATCTCTAATTATGAAGGTGCTAATCCTAATTTGATGAAATATGTGATGTTGGGTAGCAGCACTACCATTAACGAGTATGATACTGCTAGTGGAACACTTTACGGTCATGCCAATGCCAATGGCGCTCAGGCTGTCGGAGCGGCGGATTATCGGAACACACCAAGATTTGCTACCAATCCACCTATCTTAGAGGATTTCTCTTCACCAGGACCTACACCCATCCTGTTTAAAACTGATGGAACACCAACCAATGAACTACGCCAAAAACCTGAAATTGTAGCTCCAGATGGGACTAACACTACATTCTTTGGGTCAGATGCAGATGCAGATGGTTTTCCTAACTTCTTTGGTACATCAGCAGCGGCTCCCCATGCAGCAGCAGTAGCGGCTTTGATGCTTGAAGCGGCTCCTACAACCCCTGCTGAGATTTACGCAACCCTGGAAAATACAGCTATCGATATGGATGATCCATCTACTCCAGGCTTTGATGTTGGTTTTGACGATGCGAGTGGATATGGTTTAATTCAAGCGGATAAAGCTCTACAGCAACTGGTTGGAAATCCTGTTAAAGAAAATCCCATCTTCACAACAGATATCAATGGAGCTACAGTTGAAGCGATTGATTTAACTGGTTTCGCTACCGATAAAGTCACTGTTAATTACACTATCAGCAGAGAAGCTGACTTCGATAATCAAGTTTACTTCTACAAAGTTGATAATATTACTGGTAGTGTTGGAGGTGTCGCAGTTGGACAGAGCGGTTATCTACAAGCTGCTTTGAAGAATCTGGTTTCTCCTGTATTCTCTACTAAGGATGACAAGACAGAAAGCGGAAGTGTTCAGTTTGAGGCTGGCTCTATAGTAGTTCCTCTGATTATTGCTGATGGTGATATAACTCAAGCCCTCAACGGTACAGCAGAAGTTTACTTCTCATACTTGGGTGCTAATACTAATAACGATAATTTCGACCACATTAAGTTGTTGGATAGTAACACTTTCGGTTTTGAAGATTTACCCAACGGTGGCGACAAAGATTTCAACGATATTGTCATCAAGATTGACAGTATTGCTTAGTTGAAGCAATAGAACTTACGCAACTGGCACATTTTCTTGTAGGGTGCTGTAAATTAGAAATTCTGAACGTAGTAATAAGCCTATTGTGTGTCACGCACCACCCATATATTGTGACAATTGCGTAAGTCCTAAGCAATACACTGACGACAGAAGTCGGGTTTTTTAAAGGTTGTCTATTACAACAGATAAGTACTTAAGCAAAATTATTCATATAATTACTACTCAGTTATATTACTGTTCCCTTTTGCCTATTCCCTATTCCCTGCCTAAAAGAAATGTCTAATTAATGAAGGCATAGGTACTTATTTATCCTAAAAACCCGACTTCACTCCTACTCCCTATTCCCTAATCCCTGCTCCCTCAACTCCTTAATTATTTCCAGTTTCCAATACCATTCGTGGAATTAATAATTCCTCTTTCAATTCACCAATCCCTAAAAAAAGCCTTTCTTCGTTGTAAACTCTTGCTACTTCCGACACCTGCTCATCTAAGTAAATTTTCTGCCCCTGACACCATTTTCGCGCTTCTATTTCACCTAAAATTATCTCAGGAAGATGCTGTAAAGGTGCATCAGCAGCCATTGGTTGAAATTCTCCTACTTCTAACTTTGCTTCTAATTCAGTCAAAGTAATACTATCGATTAAGTTAAAACCACTACTTGCGGTACGTTGCAAAGCTGCGAGAGTTCCTCCCGTTTCCAATATTGTACCCAAATCGCGGGCGATCGCCCTAATATAAGTTCCCCCACCGCAGGCTATATTTATATCTAATTCAGGGAATTCACTGACTCGCCAATCTAAAATATCAATATTAAATACTTCCACATTCCGTACTGGTACTTCTACTTTTTCACCTTTGCGGGCTAAATCATAAAGTCGTTTGCCATCAACTTGAATTGCGCTATAACTCGGCGGAATTTGCTCAATTTTACCTTTAAACTGCATCAGTGCTGTTTTTACGGTTGCTAAATCTAAGTCAGATGCAGATTTTTGACTAATAACTTCCCCTTGTAAATCATCAGTCGTAGTTTGTACCCCCAACCGAATCGTAGCTTTGTAAGCTTTATCAGTAGGAAGAAATTGCAATAACCGAGTTGCTTTACCAATCGCTATCGGTAAAACACCCGTAGCGGCTGGATCTAAAGTTCCTGCGTGTCCGATTTTTTTGATCCGCAAGAGTTTGCGAGTTTTCGCTACGCAATCGTGAGAAGTCCAATCAAAAGGTTTATCGAGATTTAAGAAACCAAACAAATCAGTTAACAGTGAACAGTTATCAGTGAATATTAACAAATTATCAATATTTATTGTATTTGTATCGCAATCTGAGATGAAATGTGAGAAAGTACGGTGCTTTATTTTTAAAACTAAGTTAAGTATTTAACGCTTAGTTTGGTAATTTTTTAAGTTTTACAGCGATAAAGTTATATAAAAACTTGCCTTATATAGATACCTAAAGCTAATTCCGTAATTGAGCGTGCATAATTCAGGATTGCTATACAACCAAACAAATCAGTCAACTATTAACTGTTAACTGTTTACTGTTGAATGTTTACAACTTTCGCAACCTCGGTAGTGGTTAAATCCTGAATCAGACTTAAATTCATAGAGTTTGTAGATATGCTTTTTGCGTAAGCTGCTGTGAGATAAGCTTTGTATTGAGAGTCTCCAGATATATGGGTTTGAAAGAAAGGCAAACTTAAAACTTTCATATAACTCTGTGCTTGTTTGGGATTGTCTCCAATCAATTTCGAGGGTAATCCAATCGCTTCGGCACCTGTTTTTCCATCTCCAATTGTAGAGAAATGAGTTGCACTTTCCATTTGTACTAAATATTTATGGGGATGTACAATCCAGGAGAAAGGGAGAATTTGTTCGTATAAAGCCGGTGCAATGGTATCTTCGCTGCTTGTTACCATCATGACTGGAGTTTTAATTTCATTCAAACCAGTTTTACCAAATATGCTGCTAGTAATTGGGTTAACTGCAATTACTGCTTTTACTCTCTCATCAGATAAATTGTATTGTTGAATTGGCTGTTTTAGCTGTAGCTCCTGGATTCGACATTGCAGTAGTAAAGACATATTCCAGGTTTGTTTTAATGTCTGTTGGTTGCAATTTTTGTCTATTGTCTCCAAATTAACTTTTGCACCGGCTAAAGCTAAAGCTGTATAACCACCGAAAGACTGTCCGAATACTCCGACTTGTTGTAAGTCTAGACGTTTCTGAAAACGCGAATCAGTTTTGTTAAGTTTTTCTAATTGATCGAGGATAAATTTAACATCCAAAGGACGATTGATAAATTCTTCCGGTTGTGCTACTTCGGAAGCGCTTCCATTCAATAAAGATTGTATTTGCTTGGTGTCGCTACCCGGATGATTGGGAACAACCACAGCAAATCCGTATGTGGTTAAATAATCGGCTAAATATCGAAAGTTGCTACTGTCGGTACCGATACCGTGAGAAATCACGATAACTGGTACTGAGGAGGGAATATTGGGAAGATAAATATCAGTTGTCAGCAATCTTCCCCGGATAACGTCGAAAAACTGTAGCTTTTGCTTTTTAGCAATATATTTTCCCCTACGATTTAATGTAGTTAGATTATTAACTTCGACTGCTGTTTGACTATTTGTAGCTTCCGTATCAGATTTAGCTGAAACTGCTGCAACAGCTTTATTAGTTTCACTGACTAATTTTTCTAATTCTGCTGATATTTGCAAAGTTCGCGCTAAATCAATATTAATGCTCGAATTAGGATACTTTCGCAATATATTTAATAATGTTAACCCTTCTGGGTCGTCAGCAGCTAAAATTAAAGCGGAACGTAAAGCATGAAATCCTGGCTTATTTTCACCGGATTTAGTTCTAATTACTTCTCCCAAGCGTCGTAACATGAATTCACCTTGGGAGGTATAGAGAAACTGTGAAACCGCTACAGGATGAACTTTTATCTGACTTGTTAAAACTTGCCGCAACTCAGTAATTTGTTCCGGTTGCAAATATTTAGCATACACTGCCAAATCTTCGGTAAGTTCGCCCTTTTCGGCAAATTTTTCTAAAGCAGTTATCGAAATAGAACGTTGAAAAGCTGAATAAGATGCATAAATTCGCTCCGCAGTTCGAGCATAATTACTGATACCAAAAACCGATATCAGCACAGATAGAACTAACAACAACCAAGATTTTCTCACGTTGTCAGTCCATTTACCAAACAAGCTGTTCATCACTCGTGCTTTGCCAAAAAATGTACTTTAACTAGACATATTTGGTAGCTCAAACACCCTGGATGGTATTAAATCAGTTAACAGTTAACAGTTAACAGTTAACAGTTAAATATTAGTTGCCCTACGAATAATCTATTTATTGATTCAATTAAGCAAGACTAGGTAGGTAGAATGCTGTTTCAATTTTCAACTGTGTTTATAAGTAAGTCAAATTACTTACTAGTAAACAGATTGAATTGATTTCTTCATGTTCACCATGACATGATAACAGATAAAAGAAACATCTGCTTCAGTAGATAAAGTTAAACTTTTAAGTAATGATTAATTTGATTTTTATTACCAGTAAAAGCACGGTTAAAAAGTTGCAATTTATTATCTTTTCCCTAATGCGATTGCCGTAGAACCACATACAACTAAAACGGCTCCTACTATTCCTAGTAATGTAAAATGTTCAGTGGGAATTAAATTTGGTGAAAGTTGTGATACAAACCAAGATGATATTAATGTTACAACAGGAGCTAAAGCTAATACTGCACTGACTCGCGATGCTTCCCAATGTTCTAATGCTTCAGCAAAAGCACCATAAGCAATTAAAGTATTTAAAGCACAAAAAATCAACATTCCACCTTGTAATAAATTCAGTGTAAAAATTAGTTTCGGGCTAGCAAATAGTGTGAATAATAAAGCACATCCCCCATAAATAATCACCATAATATGAGCAGAAGATAAACTTTGCAAAAGCTGTTTTTGAGCTAAAGCATAAATAGACCAAGTAATTGCAGCTAGTACAATTAAACCACTACCAAACAAATATTTTGATTGTGCGGTAATCAAATTTGATAATTGTTCGTGAAAGAATAAAACAAAGCCGATAGTAAGAATACTTATACCAACCAAGTAAGTTAAGGTATAACGTTCTTTAAAAATCACCAAACCTCCCAAACCCATTAAGAATGGTGCTAACTGGATTAAAACTTCAGCATTTGCAGGGGTGGTAATAGCTAAACCTTGAACAAACAAGATGTAGTTTATCCCTAGGAAGATAGTTGCAATCAATACCAGCTTCGGGGATGTAGAACGTAATTGTGAAAAAGTCGGTAAATTCCCACGCAATTTTAAGTAACCTGCTAGCAAGCAAAAAGATCCTAAGAAGCGAAACCAAGTCAGTGTATAAACATCTAAGCCCTGTAGTACTATCGACAAGGAAATCGGTAAAACACCCCATAGGATAACCGTCAGTAAGGATAATGCTAGCCCTAAGCGCCAATTTCCAGAAGTTTGATGCATTTATTAATTTTGGATTGGGGAAAGAAGTTATACCGTTTGACATTAATGATAATACACATAAACTCTGTAAAGAGGTTGGAGTGCAACGTCTCCGTTTCTATTCGTATCGAAAATTAAGTGAATAATTAAAACTGTTTATGTTGAAAAAATGTTAATCAAGATTTTGATACAATTGTATAACTCTTAACTGAATATTTTCCTTTATTTCAAATTCTCAATTATATTAAAATACATCTACCAATTCAGATTACTGAGACCATATTTACTGTGATTAGGAGACTTTTAGATAATTTCCGTGCTGCATTTTTAAGAACTCAATCGGGTACTTTGTCGGTAAGGGATAATACTCAATTTCCTCAAGTTGCAGATAGCACCCGTAATATTTCTATTCAAGATTCGACTTCTAATAGTTGGTTCAGAACAATTTTGGTCACTAGTTTGGGTGTTACTGTTTTGGTGTTGTTAGCACGAGAATTAAAATGGTTGCAGCGATGGGAATTACGTGCTTATGACGAAATGATGCTTTTACGTCCTTTGGAACCACCCGATAAGCGCATTTTATTGGTAACTGTTACTGATAAAGATTTACAGCAACAAAAAAATCCTCTTTCCGATGAAACGATTAATCAATTATTAAAAAAAATTCAATCTTATCAACCACGTGTTATTGGTTTACATACTAGTTTATATATTCAAAATATCCAAAAAACTAATTTAGCAGCAGGAATACCCAAAGATAATATTATTGTTGGTTGTGCGTTTAAAGGCATGAACGAAACAGCAACAGAAATACCACCACCACCCAATTTTGCTGAGGATAATATCGGTTTTAGTGATTTGGTTCCTGACAATGATAATGTTGTCCGTCGGGGTTTATTGTTTCAAACACCTTTTCCAAATAGTAAGTGCAATACCTATTATTCTTTTGCGAGTAGACTTGCGATAGATTATTTAGATAAAGAAGCAATTTACCCTGCTTTTACTAATGATAAGGTTTTTTATCTCGATCAAGTCTTTTTCCATCACTTGAAAACAAAATCTGGTGGATATATAAACCTTGATAATGAAGGTTCTCACATTCTAATTAATTACCGTAATCCAGATAATATTGCCGATACTGTTACTTTAACCCAAGTTTTAACAGATAAAGTAAATCCTAATTTAATTAAAGACCGTTTAGTAATTATTGGTACTAGCGCTCGTAGTCTTGACCGGGGAGTACTTACTCCTTATAGTATATCAGAAGACCAATCTCCGAGAGTTTCTCCTCTGTTTATTCACGCACAAATGACGAGTCAAATTATCAGTGCTGTGTTAGAACGTAGACCTCTTATCTGGTATTTTCCCGAATGGTTAGAATACCTGTGGATAGGTAGCTGGTCTTTATTTGGTGGTATTTTGGCGTGGTATGTGCGACGACCTATTTTACTACTATTAGTATCCGGTGTAACCGTAACTGCTTTGGTGGGAATTTGTTATTTATTAATTGTACAAGCTGGTTGGGTTCCCGTGGTTCCTTCTGCTATTGCCCTGGTTTTTACGAGCATTGGAGTACTTGGTTATACTAGTTATCGAACGGAATTACAGACGAAAGTGATTATTTTAGAAGTTGAAAAACAGAGAGAAGCAATAGAACAATTAAATACACTTTTAAATGAAACTACAGGTGTTCAAGACGCACCTCGAAAACAAATTATAGCCTCTACCCCTGCTTTTTCTGCTGCTTCTTCTTCCTTACTGAGCAATCGTTATCAAATTACCAGAGTTCTTGCTCAAGGTGGTTTTGGCTGTACTTATTTAGCCAAAGATACCCAGCGTCCTGGTTCACCAACTTGTGTGGTTAAACAATTAATGCCAGCTAGAAGAGATACGAGATTTTTACAAGTTGCTAGAAGATTATTTGACTCAGAAGCAGAAATTCTCGAACTATTAGGAAAACATTCTCAAATACCAGAATTATACGCTTTTTTTGAACAAGAACAAGAATTTTATTTAGTACAGCAATTTATTCCCGGACATTCTTTGAGTGACGAATTACCTCCTCATCAAGATATAAAAGATGAAACTTATGTGATAAATATGCTCACAGAACTATTAGAAATATTGGCATTTATTCACCAGCGTCAAGTAATTCATCGTGACATTAAACCGGGAAATATTATTAGATGTAACCAAGATAATCGCTTAGTATTGATTGATTTTGGTGCAGTCAAATTAATTCAACCACAATCAAAAGAACAAACAGAACTAGCCACCGTAGCCATTGGTACACGGGGTTATACACCACCAGAACAATTTGCAGGACATCCCCGTCTCAGCAGCGATATTTATGCTTTAGGAGCGATCGCAATTCAAGCATTAACGGGATTACTTCCTCATGAATTGTCATTGTCCGATAGGAGTTCTCTAGAATGGCGCGAATGGGCGCAAGTTAGTGATAAACTTGCAGCAATCTTAGATAAAATGGTACGCTATCACGCTTCAGAACGCTACAAATCGGCTGTAGAAGCTTTAGAAGCGATTAAATTAATATAGGGAATAGGGAGTAGGGAATAGGGAATAGGGAGTAGGGAATAGGGAATAGGGAGTAGGGAATAGGGAATAGGGAGTAGGGAATAGGGAATAGGGAATAATTTTTTCAGTCAGATATTGCGTAAGTCCTATTATAGTTATTCAACAAGCCCTAATTAATAACCCTTGAGAGTCAAACCGGGGAGTTTGAAATCATTAAAAATCAGCTTTTTTTAACCAACCTAAATAAAATAAACGTGAATTCGACGACTAGCACAGAAGTCGGGTTTTTAGAATAAATCTCTGTACTCACAGGTAATCCCGATCAAAACCCCACTTCTAATATCAAACTGTTGCCCAAGCCTACTCCCTACTCCCTATTCCCAAAAAATCTTAAATTTTATATTACATCTGATGTCCAAAACAGCATAAACTATGCAGATGGTAAAGCTGTAAACCAGGAGACTATCAAATGGCTAGATTTCTCTTCGTAACGGACTTAGATAATACCTTTGTCGGTGATGATGATGCACTTAAAGAATTATCACAACTATTGAACCAACATCGCCAAGAACATGGCACTAAAATTGTATATGCTACAGGGCGATCGCCAGTATTATATCAAGAACTTAAAAATCAAAAAAATCTCATGGAACCCGATGCTTTGGTTTTGTCCGTTGGCACGGAAATCTATATAGATAAAAGTGATACCCCCGATTCTAGCTGGTCAGAAAAACTCTCTGATGGATGGAACCGAGAAGTGGTATTATCTAAAACTGCTAATTTCTCGGAGTTACAACCACAACCAGACACAGAACAAGGTGAATTCAAGGTGAGTTTTTTTATTGAACAACCTTTAGCAACAAGGGTTTTACCGCAATTAGAATCGATGTTAAAAGCCAGTGGTTTAAACATTAAATTAATCTATAGCAGCGGTATTGACCTTGACATTGTACCCAGTAACAGCGATAAAGGTCAGGCAATGCAATTTCTCCGCCAAAAGTGGGACTTTGTAGCAGAAAGAACAGTAGCTTGTGGAGATTCGGGTAATGATATTGCTTTATTTGCAGTCGGAGAAGAACGAGGTATCCTTGTGGGAAACGCTCGTCCCGAATTACTCCAATGGCATAATGAAAATCCTGCTGACTACCGTTACCTGGCGAAAAATGTATGTGCAGGTGGAATTATTGAAGGTTTAAAATACTTTGGTTTCTTATGATTAGTTATCTCAAAGGAATCGTCGCTGGTATCCAGAAAAATAGTCCGAATCGTCATATTCTCACTTTAGAGGTGAACGGTATCGGCTATGATTTACAAATTCCTGCAAAATTAGCTCAGCAAATACCACAGTCTGGGGGTGAAGTGCAAATCTTTACCCATTACCAAGTCCGAGAAGAGGTACCATTACTTTACGGATTTAGTACTCCAGCAGAACGGGATTTATTTCGCTTTTTAATTAGTGTTAGCGGAATTGGTAGTGCTTTAGCTATTGCTTTGCTCGATACTTTGGAATTACCAGAGTTAGTCCAGTCTATTATTGCTGCTAATGTACAATTATTAATTCAAGCTCCCGGTGTGGGTAAGAAAACTGCCGAACGCATTTGTTTAGAATTGAAAAACAAATTGATCGATTGGCGTAAAAATGCCGGTTTCTTCGTCGCTACAGGTGGTCCCGCACCTGGAATTCTCGAAGAAGTGCAAATGACTTTACTCGCTTTAGGTTACACTGCGAACGAAGTCAGCTATGCTCTCCACGTCGTCGGGGAAGACATCGGATTACCCAAAGATGCTTTTGTCGAAGATTGGATTAAACAAGCAATTGCACATCTGAGCAGCACTGAATCAGTTATCAGTTGACAGTTGACAGTTGACAGTTAAGATTTTTCACCTTTAACCTTTAACCTTTGACCTCTGACCTTTAACCTTTGACCTTCTAAATGCATCCTTATGCTTGGCTAGAACAATCTTTAACAACTATTCACCGTGCTGATTGGTACCGTTCGGTACAGTCTATCGATGGTGGTAGTGGTGCTACTGTGGTTTTACAAGGATGCGAGGTAATTAATTTTGCTAGTAATGATTATCTCGGTTTGGCAAGGGATGAACGTTTAATTCAGGCTGCAACTACTGCTATTCAAAATTTCGGTACTGGTAGTACTGGTTCTCGGTTACTCAGCGGGCATAGGCAATTACACGGTGAGTTGGAAATGGCGATCGCATCTCTGAAAAAAACTGAGGATGCTTTGGTTTTCAGTTCGGGATATTTAGCAAATTTGGGTGCAATCACTGCCGTAGTCGGTAAACGTGATGTTATTTTATCTGATGAGTACAATCATTCAAGTTTGAAAAATGGGGCAATTCTCAGTGGTGCTACGGTTATTGAGTATCCCCATTGCGATGTTACGAGTTTAAAAAGTAAGTTACAAGAAGTTCGCCAAAGTTATCGCCGTTGTTTGATAATTACTGATAGTGTTTTTAGTATGGATGGGGATTTGTGTCCTTTAACCGTACTATTAGATATTGCCTCGGAATTTGATTGTATGCTATTGGTGGATGAAGCCCATGGTACTGGAGTATTAGGAAAAACTGGTGCTGGTTGTGTAGAACATTTTGGCTGTACTAACAGGGAATTAATTCAAGTCGGAACTTTGAGTAAAGCTTTGGGTAGTTTGGGTGGTTACGTTGCAGGAAGTAAAGTTTTAATTGACTTTTTACGAAATCGGGCTTCTACTTGGATTTATACTACTGCGTTATCACCCGGTGATACGGCTGCGGCTTTATCAGCTATTAAGATTGTTAAAGAAGAATTTACTCTTCGCCGTCAATTGTGGAAAAATATTAGCTATTTGAAAGAATTGATGCAGCAGCATTTATCCAATTTGAAATTATTACCATCAGAATCAGCAATTATTTGTTTTCAAGTAGCAAGTGCAGCAGAAGCATTAAAAATCGGCAATTATCTCAAAACATCAGGAATTTTCGCTCCAGCAATTCGTCCCCCCACAGTTCCCACGAGTCGGATTCGTATTTCCTTGATGGCAACTCATCAACCAAGTCATATTGAGAAATTAGTAGAAATATTAAACAATTTTAATTCAACAATAATCATGTAGAGACGTAGCCGAGCGTTACGTCTGATTGCAACATCTGCATAAGAATAGAATCCAACACATAATTAATTTTCGCAGATTTATATCTACTAATGGATAATTGGGCGTTGCTGATTTAATGTATGAACGGGATTACGTGTGATTTAAAAACTTTGTAGAGACGCAAGGGTTCGCGTCTCTACATTTTCAATTCATACCATGATTCAGCAACGCCGATAATTGACAGTTGATAATTATCCATTATTGAAAACTGCATAATAATTCCATTTTGACACTAATACATAAATAAGATTTTAAAAAATATCTTCCCTAGTGTATGAATTAAAAGAGGGAATTATGAATATCCGTTTAATATTATCAATTGATAATTCGCTCTACACAAACAGAAACATCACTGAATGCTAAAGGTTGAATCGTTCCGGTAGTGAGTGTAAATTTAACCGCATAATCTCCATCTAATGGTTCTCGAAACACAACCAAATGCAGTTTTTTCAGATTTACAACCCAATATTCCTTAATACCTGCTTCAGCGTAAATTTTACTTTTTCTCTCCAAATCTTTCTCCAAACTGGAGTTAGAATATTCAATTAACCAAAAAATATTTTCCACATAGGGGTGATGTTGTCGGTAATCTCGTCCTAAAGGTTGGACTACTGCTATATCCGGCTCTGGTTCCGAATCGTTAGGTAAAGTAATTGGTTTTGCTTGGCGAATTGTAACACGCTGACCTAATAGCTCGCTTAAATATTGACCCGCTTCATGGCTACAATAAGCATGGGGTTCTCCTTCCGGTGACATTTCGACAATTTCTCCTTTGAGTAATTCTACTTTGCGCTCATCTAGAATTCCAGCAGCAATCATCCGATGATACTCATCAATCGTCCATTTTGCAGCGATAAAAGTCATATTGCGATCGCCTCTCGCGATAATAATAATTTTATTTTCTCATGTTAATCCATTATCAAAATCAAGATTAACTGCTCTATCCACGAAAACATTTAATAATACAACACACAAAAAAAACAGGACTTAAAGTTAGTTAAGCCCTGTGTATCACCCTTAAGTAAAATTATCAGTCCCCGGAGTAGTGTATGGTGTTCGTTTAGATCGGGAGCATATCAATAGATAACTGTCCACTGTCAACTGTTCACTGTTTACTGAGGATTAGTAGTACCGGATGCTGGATTTGCATCTTGATTAGCACCAGCAACATTAGCTTCTACATTCACTCCTTTAACACCTTTAACACCTTTAGTTAAAGGTTCAATTTGCTGGAGTTCTTCTTGAGAAGAAACTGTACCACCAACGCTAACAACCCCTTCTGCTTCTTTTACTTCTAATTCACTAGTTGGTAAGTTTTCTTTGAGTTTTTTACTAACTTCTTTTGATAATTCAGTTTCTAGCGGACTTTCTGGGTTAGCAGCACCAGTTGGATCTACAGATGTAGTTTCTGCTCCGGGAACCGCTCCAGACTGATTTAAAGGTTGATTTAAACCTTCTGTTTCGCTAGCTTCTCTTGCTGCTGGTTGTACAACCCCATTTGTAGCGCTGGGATTTTCTGAATCAGTCTTAGCGGCTTCTTCACCACAACCAACTGCACCTATTAATAATATACCGCCGATTAGAAAAGGAATAAACTTTTTCATTTGAATCTCCTATTAGAGCCAGATGAAGCAACTAAATAAATAAATCAGTGTGTTGTGTTGAGGAGCGAATGTTTAAAAAACAATCGAACATAAAAATCAGCAAGTACCATGATAGATACTAGCTTGAGTAGAAAGTAAAGAGTTTTATTGCTTCTAGAAGCTTTTTCTTTAACCTTCAATTTTTCACCACTAATAATCGCGACATCCCATACTGATTGACATTTTATCTACTTAACGAAGGTTGTTAAGAGCGTTTAAATGCATTTATGTAATGCCGCCAGACAGCAGCTACTTGATGTTAACAAATTTGTGAAATTTAGCCACTTTTTTTCAAAGTTTTTATTAATTTGATAATTCTAATTGCGAATCAAACCGCAAAACATCTACACAAGCTTAATACAGCAATTTATCTATCTTTATACTGAAGTCAAATCCTGCATTTTTGTTGCTCTGTTTTGCGGGTTACTAACTAAATCATAGTTAAAAATGACATAAGTATATATCAATGTTTAATAAATAATTGCCCGATTGATTAATAATTAACAACTATTTACTGCTTTACTAGCAATAAGCAGATAATTAGTTGTTGAAATTTAGTTATTTGTGAATGCGGATGTAGAGAAAAAGATTAATATTTCACTCTTTACACTCTTGACATCTGCCTTTTTTTTTGAGAATAAAAAATATAATTATGATTAAATAAAAAATATGGAGGCAAAACTTTTCAAAGTTGTTTTATCAGACCAACTTCTGTAAAATCAAGTTCCTATTCAAGAATTTTCTAATAATCTTTATTTATATCCACCTAGTTAGATTTCAATAATTATGAGTTGGGAGCCTTTTGCCCCCACTTCGTTCTCAGTGGTTGGTTTCAGTCGCGATTAAATCCTCAACTGAAACCGGACAAGACTTTTAACCGATTTAAAAATGGACGTAACTGGATTCGAACCAGTGACCTCTACGATGTCAACGTAGCGCTCTAACCAACTGAGCTATACGTCCGAAACTTTATTGTATATAGCATATATCCTATCGCCATGGCAAGATGTTCGGATAATTTGTTTTCTACTTGCATCCATATATCTGATAAAAATATGGGGGTGATAAGTAGAAAGAGGATTTACCACACAAAAATACATGAACAATAGTAGCCATAAAAAATTACCATGGTGTTGTATAGGTAAAATTTTTGATTTTATTACATGAGCTACTATATTTCTCCGCGTTTTGAAGATAAACTTGCCGTTCACATTACTAAAAACTATCTTGACCTTCCGAATGTACGAGTACCTTTGATTTTGGGTATTCACGGACGTAAGGGTGAAGGAAAATCTTTTCAATGTGAATTAGTTTTTGAAAAAATGGGTGTTGAGGTTACTCATATTTCTGGTGGTGAATTAGAAAGTCCGGATGCTGGTGATCCAGCACGTTTGATTCGGTTGCGCTATCGGGAAACTGCGGAATTAATCAAGGTGCGCGGTAAGATGTGTGTGTTGATGATTAACGATTTGGATGCGGGTGCTGGACGTTTTGATGAAGGTACTCAGTATACGGTGAATACCCAATTGGTTAACGCTACATTGATGAATATTGCCGATAATCCTACTGATGTACAGTTACCCGGTAGTTATGATTCTACTCCTTTGCATCGCGTTCCCATTATTGTTACAGGGAACGATTTTTCTACTTTGTATGCACCATTGATTCGTGATGGAAGGATGGATAAGTTTTATTGGGAACCCAATAGAGATGACAAAATTGGCATTGTGGGGGGAATTTTTAGCGAAGATGGTTTATCACAGCGAGATGTAGAAAAACTGGTAGATAATTTCCCCTTTGCTGCTGTTGATTTTTATAGTGCATTGCGATCGCGAATTTACGATCAACAAATTCAGCAGTTTATCCACAATGCTGGAATAGACAAGGTATCTTCACGGGTTGTGAACAGTAACGATGTTCCATCATTCAAAAAACCCAATTTCGGTTTATCAGATTTGATGGAAATGGCTAATTTAATGGTTAACGAACAAAAAAGAGTCGATGATTCACGGTTGGTTGAAGAATATAATCGCGGTGCATTAAGGCATCAAAAGCATTTTATCCCAACTGCTGCCCAAACACCCGTTTATGAAGCCAGACCAACTGCCAATTTTGATGGGGAACCCATATCTACTTATCATGCCAGACCGACTGCCAATTTTGATGGGGAACCAATCCCAACTTATCAAGCGAGAGTAAGTTATCAAGCACAAGCGGAAGCTGTGAAAATCCCCCAACTCCCATCTGCTCATCAATCTGGAAATCAAGGTACAAACCGTATGATGAAAGATATGCAAATTGCAGCTACCCATGTTGGACCAGAAATACTCAGCTATATGCAGAAAATTTTAGCATCTGGGAACCATTTGAGCATAGAATATGCACATAAAGACAGCAAAGGCAAGGGTGATTGGCAACGGTTTTCAAATCACGAAATCGATGATATGGCTGATGCAATTGGAGATTTGGAACGATGTCTAGTTAGTCATAATCAAGATTATGTAAGGGTTGCTGGAATCGATTACAAAACCAAGCTGCCAGTCATGGAAACCATAATTCAAAATCCTAACGAAAAAAATAGCGGTTCAACTTTCCGTTATCCACCTACTCAACATCAGAAACAACTAAGTAGCGATTCAACTTTCCGTTATCCACCTACTACTCAACATCAAAACGAATTAAGTAGCGATTCGAGTTTCCATTATCCACCTACACCTACTCAACATGAGAATAAACAAAGTAGCGATTCCACTTTCCGTTATCCAACTACTACTCAACATCAAAACGAATTAAGTAGCGATTCAACTTTCCATTATCCACCTACTACTCAACATCACAACGATTCAACTTTCCATTATCCACCTACACCTACTCAACATGAGAGTAAACAAAGTAGCGATTCCACTTTCCGTTATCCACCTACTACTACAGTGACTCCCTTCCCTGCTCCCCATAAAGTTTCCCAATCTGGAGAAAACCGCACCTTAAAAGATGCTAATCAATATAATCCAGGGATATCTACAGCCCATGTAGAACTAGAAATTTTAGAACAAATGCGGGAAATTTTGGCATCAGGGAACCATATCGGTATAGAATACGTAGACCAGCGTCGATTCTACACAGGTTCATGGAAGAGTTTTGCCGGACATCAAATAGAAGATATGGCAGACGCGATCGCAACATTAGAAGCGTGTTTAGTTGAACATAACAACGATTACGTGCGTATTTTCGGAATTGAACCCCAAGCTAAACGACGGTTAAGAGAAATCATGGTTCAACGTCCAAATGGTAAACTTGTTCACAAATAACCAAATAACAATGTAGAGACGTAGCAGTGCTACGTCTCCCAAATGTGTGTTCTGTAGAATTGTTCCATCTTAGAAACCGGGTTTCTTCGTTAATATATTAGACATTTCCGAAAAAAATGTAGAGACGCGATACTATCAGCGTCTCTAGAAGGTTTCTGGATGACGCATATTTAATTTACGGAGATGTCTATTGTAATTAAAACGATGATTTTGCTTAGAAACCCGGTTTATTTACGCAAGATATATTAAGCCAATCCAAAAACGTTGTTAAGAACAATTTGTTCTGGTGAATAGTCAAAGGTAAGTATTCCAGATAAATTATCCCAAGTTTTAGCACCAACAACCCCATCAGCCGTAATCTTTTCATAATTTTGAAATTTAATCACAGCAGCTTTAGTTTTTGCTCCAAAATCCCCATCAATTGCACCAATATCTAACTTTATTGGCTTTTCTAATTGCGGTGAAATTTCTTCAGCTTTTTGTAATAAACTCTGTAATCTTTTAACTTCTTCACCTTTAGAACCTTGTTTTAAAATAGGTCTTTGCAATACCCAGATATCCCGTTGTATAGCTGATTCTGTTCCCATTCCGACAACACCATCAACAGCAACAGCATTTTTCTTTTGGAAAGCAATCACAGCAGCTTCAGTTTTGGCACCAAAATCACCATCAATAGTAGCAGAATAATAACCGAGAGTTTTTAAGCGTTGTTGTAATGTGGTGACAGCAGCACCTTTGGAGCCTTTTTTGAGTGTTACGAAAGTAGAATTTGTCATGATATTTACCTATTTTTTACAGTTGATAGTTGATAGTTGATATTTAGGGCTTGCTGTTGGGAGTTGAAAAGCTTTCTATTTTAAGACTTAAATGTGATTTTTGGAAAAATTAATCGGGTAACTTAATCTTTCCAGCACCAGTTTCTTCCGAAACTCTTTCAATATTAAAATTCTCAATATTGCTTTCAAAGCGATTGAAAACAACTCGAATTTCGCTATAACCAATTGCACTCGAAGCACCTCTAGGAGTTTTACATTTCACCCGCATTAAAGTTTGAAAACCACCATAAGGTTGGTTAATATAAAAGCTGCGATTACAATCAAAACCAATAAAACCTTCTAAAGCTAACTGATTGAGAGCAGCTACACCCATACGACTATCAATGAGCGATTTTATTTGCTCGATTTCGTCTTTTTGACTCATTCGCAGCCATTTATCTTTTGGCTGGGTATTCTGAGAATAAGTAGATTCAGGAATCGTTTTTTTGGGGGTTGCAAAAACTTGATTATTCAACAACCATAATAATGGAGTTGCTATCAAAATAGATGTAATTGCTATCTTTTTCATTTGATGCTTCATTGTACTTTTTACAGAATATAGAACTCAATATCGAAAATTTAAATTTTGCAGTACACTTAACTATTTCCTACTACCTTTTTTATTAGTGAATAATTTTTACAAATTAACAACCAACTATCGATTCTACCTTTAATTTATAGGTAGTATTACCACGAATTCCACTGACATTAATCGAATATTTACCAGCTTCTAGAAAAATCTGAGAATTGCTAGCTTCAGTTAGATAAACTTTGCCATCTCCAACTCTAAATAATTCAAATATTGCATTACTTTCTACAGAAGTAATTACAATCATAAAGTTTTGTTCTGGTTCTACTTCAAGTCTGTGAATAACTGTTTCACCTCTTATCGCTGCATCTTCTACAACTTCAAATTGTTTTCCTTGAGTAAAATTCAATAATTTACCGTAACGGTAACTTAAAAGTTCATCTATTAACTGGTGATTTAAACCTTGAGAAATCATCACTTGATAAGTTTTGATTCCCACAACTCCATCAACTAGTAAACCTTGACGTTGCTGAAAGTTTTTGACAGTTTGTTCGGTTGCTTGTCCGAAATTACCATCTTCTAAAATACCACTTGTACTACCAGAAACATAATTAAGGAATTTTTGCAAAATTAAAACATCCCGCCCTTTATCACCCTTTTTAAGTGGTAATTTAATCAATGTTTCCGTCTCTAATTCACCAAAAAAAGCTTTGATTCTATCTTCTTCAGGTATATCATGCCGAGCTAAAGTATATAAAGAACTCCAAGTTTTTTGTCCGACAATGCCATCATCTTTAAGTCCTCTGGCTTTTTGAAAATCGATTATAGTGGCTTTGGTTTTCGCACCAAAAACACCATCTACAGTCAATGAAGCAAAATTACTATACTCCAACATACCTTGTAATAACTTAACTTCATTACCCCTAGAACCTTCTTTGAGAGTTTCTCGTTGCGATAACCATACAGCTTTGTCTAATTGTAAAATAGTTTCTCCATCCACAATTCCATTATTAGGAAGATGAGTATAAAGCTGTTGAAATTTAATTACTGCTACTTTTGTTTTACCACCAAAAATGCCATCAATTGCACCCGAATATAAATTGAGTTGCTTTAAAACTTGTTGTAACTTAGTTACTTTTAATCCAGTTACACCTGATTCGAGAACAATAAAGCTAGTAGTCATGATATTCTTCGTTGTTGTATCTTTTTGCTCCTATAACTACATTTATCCTCTGAAGATTCCGGAAATATACTTTGCTTTTAATATACAAAACTAACAGCAAACGAGGCACAGCATCTTAATTGTTTAGCTTGCTTACTCATAGAGGTATGTAGCGTAATCGAATCCAACAATTAAGAAGTCGGGTTTTTAGAATAGTTGTCTTATGTTACAAATATTTAAGACAAAAAATCCGACTTCTCACCGAACAAGAATTTTCTCAAAAATTACTGGAATTTATCCATAGCACTTTGGAAGGCTTGATTTAAATCATTCCAAGCAGTTTCAAATCCTACTTTTAAATCGAACCAAGCATCTTCTGAAGCTTTACCGATTTCCTCTAACTTCTCTTGTACTGCATCCCGTTTATTAGACAAATCATTCAGTCTTAAGATTATCTCGTTAATTATGCAATCTACAATACAAAATCAAACTCTTTTATTACATTCCATCTTTGATTTTCATGCTTTAACAAGGTTAAATTCCTCGCAGTAAACTCAAAATGCAATTGCCGGTTTTTAAAATCTACCCAAGCTGTTTTAAAATCATTTATCTTTAAATCTTTAAAAGCAACTGTCATGTGAGGAGTAAAACCGCGAGATTTACCAATTTTGTCAACTATCCCCAAATATTTATCTAAATAAACCATTAAATCAACTTGTAAATTCATTAATTCTGGAGTTTGAACTACATCAATATATATGACGCGGGGAGCAAACGCATTATAACCATTAAGAGTAACTGATATAGACTCTCTTCCCATAACAAACTGCTGTAAACATTCTTCTAAATCAGTTAATTTATCCCCATCCCATTCAAAAGGAGGTTGTAAAGTAATGTGTGGCGGAGATTTTTGAGCGTGTTTGCTGTTGTAATTATCTGCAAAATACTGCTTAATCTCGTTCGCGTAATCTTGAATTGACTGCGGTGGTAATAAAGCGATGAAGTAAAGGCTCATAGATTGATATAGGGAGATAAGGGAGACTAAATTTATTATTTTCTTTATTTGTTATTTCTGGTCATATTTGTTGCCTTATACTCTAACCTATAACTTCCTCTGAATACCCTCCGCGCAAACCTCAGCGTTTCTTTGCGTTAAAAAACAGCTACTCGTTGAAGACCATAAAAATCTCAAACATATGTAAAGCAATATAATAAACCAACTGACAAATTTTCAACTATCAACCCGTTTTTAATCTTCTATTTCTACCAACACTACTAGGTAAAAGGCTTTGTAGTAAAGCAGTCAGGGTTCTATACGCTCAAAAATGCTATCAATCCTCCGCTGTGTTGTTTAAGCCGTAATTTTTCTGAGATTTTAACTGTCAATATCTAACTAAATTACTGTTTTAATTCATCTAATCCTCAGAAATTTTACTCAGAGTCAGTACTGTAGCACCATCAAAAGATTGATTTCTCCCAAAAACTATTGAGTTCAATCCTCTGCTATATACTTCTTTCTAACCCTTTTTAACCGTGAGAATACTGCTGAATAAGAGACTTTATAACTTGCAGTAAAGATTGAGGGAGTAGTCTTTTCAATTCATCTCTGGGTTGATTAGAGTGTGTACATAAGAGAAAAACACGCCGCTGAGTTTGGCAACAAACATCGGTAAGCGGTTAAGAGAAAAGTATTTAAAGGGAATTAACAAAATGAAGTTTAAAGAGATTGGTTTGGTTTTGGCTTCCTTAACAGTCAGCATGGTTGGAATTGGTAGCAGTGCTTCTTCTGCTCAAGCAGCTTCCTTTTTTGGTGAAGATGTTAAGTATTTCGCAACCCCTGGTAGCACGAACCAAGTTACAGACGCACCTGATGTTTCCAAATTAACAAATAGTTATGCTGCTGAGCAATTGTTTTTGAAAGCTCTCACTGGTACATATAAAACTGTTAATTTTGAAGAAAGCGAAGGCTTGTCTACTAACGTCTATAAAGTCGGCACTGCGTTCAACTATACATCTGAACTAACGAAAGCTGATGGTACTGCTGTCACGATGAATATTTTCGACGCTAATAGTGGATCAAATCAGAGTCTGCACACATCAATACAAAAAACTGGTGCAAAGTCCGGTAAGAATACAAATCTTTCTGGTGGTCGGTATGGTATTAGCGATGCTGGTTTAACTCAACAAGAACGTCTGAACAACCAGTTCTTAAATACCAATGCCGGAAAGGATAGCAATCTGACATTTTCTTTCTCTGAAGCGATATCTGGCTTTGGTTTCTACGGTACTGACTTTGAGCGTGGTGCAATTATGGGTTATGAGTTGACTCGTGCGGATGGCACCACAAAGTATGTCAGCTTACCCCTAACTTTGTCTGATCCTAATGCTGCTGTAAGGATTCGAGGAACAGCTTTCTACTCTGGTTATCTAGCTGAGTCTCAAGATGATTATTTCACCAAAGTTCAGTTCAAAATCCAAGATGGTAAAGAGGGAACCAATGATATAGTTGCCTTCGACCGCATGACTTTTGCCTCCGCACCAAATACCAAGCATTTCTCTCAAGCTCAGGCAGTACCCGAACCTAGCTTAGGATTTCTGGCTCTAGGGGCTGTTGTATCCGGTGCTGCTTTCAAGCGACGCAAAAAAGCTTAATTGACTTAATTAAATTAGTGCTGACAAGCAAGGTTGTTTGTCAGCAAGTTCAATATTGACCCATTGTCTCCGATAAGTTACTATTCAAATGCTCTATAATGCGTCACCCTATAAATCCTATTACTACGTTCAAATTATCTTTAAACTACACACCCTATAGTCTCAACTACAAATAAGTTTTTATTTTTTATTTTTATATTTATTTTTTATCTTAACTCGCCATCGAAGAATTTAAAAAAGGTTCAATTTTGAAAAAAAATTGCTGATTTAATCAGCAAAAAAATCTTTAAGTTAAAAATTCCTAAATTAAAAAAACTAAAATAAGTCCAAACAGATTATATCCAAATTTTATTTTACACTAAAATGTGACCTATATCACGTCCAACAAATAACGTAATTTCGTTACATAAATGATTTCATTCTCAATAACCATGAAATTTTTCTTAAAATAAACGGGTTTTGTATATTCTTATTACAAAATCCTGGAAAAAGATGTATTTAAGTATAGATACTTTGATTTTTGTTAAGGCAAGCAATTATTTTTTACAGGTTTATAATTGGAAAAGCAGTATTTAGACGTATATAAGTTTATTTTATTAAAAAATGATTGATCAAAAATTCAAGATATAGATTGTGGAATTAACGAAAGTATTTAATATCACAATAAAAAACATAAATCCGTATTTTTATTGAAAAAAAGCCGGCATTATATAAACGTTGCTAGTAAAAATGGCAACAAACAGCGCCGGAAATGGGTTTAATGCAGCAAAACCCCAGAATATAATTGATATCAGCTAATGAAAGTATTTAATTGCCGTAGGAAATTGAAATCTAGCTGAATCTCCCTGCTTAAAATCCAATAATTAAATTAAAAATAGGAGGAAATAGAAGTAAATGCCGTGGTTTGTAAAAATAGAAGAAGGTAAAGTTGATAAATCTATTTTTGATCGGTATGTCCCCGCTCACAAAGCTTATGTGAAAGAATTGAAAAACAAAGGACATCAAGCAAAAACAGGCTATTGGGCGCAACTAGGTGGCGGAATGTTGCTTTTTGAAGCCGCTTCTATGGATGAAGCACAAGCCATTGTCGATCGCGACCCTTTGGTTGAAAATGGGTGTGTGAACTATAAGTTATATGAATGGCGAATTGTGGTTGAATAGTTAAAAAATCCCAATCGTCTATTACGCATTTAAACAATTTAGTGCTATCCTATGAATGGACTCGGATCTATGCAACTGCAACGCCCAAACCTTGTCAGGACCGGAAGGTAGCAGCAATACGGGATGCTTACAGTAGGCGTAGTCTCCGGGTCTGCCCTGTTTTTAGGAGTATCCCCGCGTAATGCCTGGCTTTGGAGATATTGTAAAAAAAGCTTTTTACCTCGGTGTTGGGTTAGCTTCTTACGCTAGCGAAAGAGCAGGTGGCACTTTATCCGAATTGCGATCGCAAGTCCAAAAACTGGCAGATGAAATGGTGGCAAAGGGCGAAATGACAACTGATGAAGCCCGTCGGTTTGTGGAAGATATGATGAATCAAGCCCAATCCCAAGCGAGCGATGCCAGCGGTGAAGCCACAGTCCGGACGGAACCCCGTCGCATAGAAATTTTAAGCGATGATGAGGAACCAACTTCTAAAGATGCTCCACCTGAAGATGTTGACCAATTACGCGACCAAGTTAGACGGATGCAAGAGGAATTGCGTCGGTTACAGCGCGATAAATAGTTAACGACTGTTTCGAGGTAATGATTAGAAGTTGTTAATAGATATTCCCAGATGATTTTTATCAAATATCCTCAAGGGGTGTAATTTTAGTATTTCAAACCATTTAGCATCAAGTATTCACTCAAATACTTGTTGTAGAATGGATGTTGTTGCGATCGTTAATTGCCACCCTCCGGAATACGCAGTCAAAGCGTTGAAATAAATGTCCTATTATTTATTAAGAAAGTGAGGACTATTTTTTATGGATGAGTGGCAAAAAGATTTTTCGGACGCAATAAAATCAGTATCAGAAGAAGTAGAACGCTTTTTTATCGGTATGACAGAAGTGGTAGATACTTTTATCGAACTGACTGAAGAAATTAGCGAACAAGTTCAAAGTACGTTACTTTCTGAAGTTGACCAGTATTTGCAAGATTTAGCTGAACCATTTTTGGAAGTTTACTGGGATTTTGAGGATGTTTTGGCAGATGATTTAAATAATCATTTTCCTTATCCTGTTGAACCAACAGCAGAAACAAATCCTGCTTGCATCGGTTGTCGTAACTACCACGGACAAGTTTACAACGGGAATTTATTAGTTTGCGGGATACACCCTCATGGATGGGAAGATCAAAGTTGTCCTGATTGGGAACAAGAATCATAAATTTTAGATTTTAGATTTTAGATTTTGAATTAAAATCTTTTAATAACAGGAATTTGTGATTTTCTCCCTATTGCCCGTTGTGAATTAATTTGTTAATTATTATTAATCATAAATGACTAACAATAATACTGAAGTAAAATATGGCGAGCGCGAGATTGAAGAAGGAAGCTTAATTACCTTTCCTAATCCGCGTGTAGGAAGAAGGTATAACATCAATATTACTTTGCCAGAATTTACCTGTAAGTGTCCGTTTTCTGGTTATCCCGATTTTGCGACAATTTATGTAACTTATGTTCCCGATGAGAAGGTTGTAGAGTTGAAGGCAATAAAGCTTTATATCAATAGTTATAGGGATAGATATATTTCCCACGAAGAATCAGCCAATCAAATTTTAGATGATATCGTTGCAGCTTGCGACCCTTTAGAAATTACCGTGAAAGCTGACTTTACACCACGGGGTAATGTACATACGACAATTGAAGTTAAGCATCAGAAATAGGTCAAAGGTTAAAGGTTATAGGTTATGGGTTATAGGTTGTATCAATAATTTTTGGGTAAAACAAAATTTCACCGTGTTTAATAAAAGTAGTGAATTTTTCGGGGGGTAAGAAGTCGGGTTTTTATTACTGTTTTCTGGGATTACGAATATTGATCGTAAAAACCCGACTTCTACGTAACCTTCGGGGTACTCAGATTAAATTACAAACTCGAAACCAAAGACTTTGTAGATTCATCTGTCAATTGAGAATTTATCTGCTCAAATATATCTAACATTTCTCTTTCAAAAGCAACTTGAGCGCGATTGGTTTTACCACCTATATATAAGCTACCTTCCTTGTGTAATAACCAGATTTGAGAATGAGAAAAATAACTCATAACGACTCCCATCATTAATATGGCAAAACCAGCGTAAACTACAGGTATACCTGGGTCAGATTTGATTTGTAACCCTGTGGAACCAACTACTTCTAAAACCTTTAACGTCACACCATTAACTTCAGCGGACATACCTTCGCGGACAGTATTTACTAATTTACCTTGAGCATCGTAAATAATTACGGTTCCTTGTAAATCTTTAGCTAATAGAGAAACTCCTTCACTTAAATCTGGTTTGGTGGGAATCCAAGTTCCCCAAAGTCGTCCTTTTCCCTTCGTGTCAAGTTGAGCCATGGGCAGTTTAAAAATCGGGCTTTTGTTGACTCGGACTTTTACGGCTGCAATTCCCCAATCTGTTTGATAAAGGGTAACTCCTTTGTATCGTAAAGGATGGTTAACGTAAATTGTGTCGCTGTCTACTTGTTTTCCTTGTTTATCTAACACCGACATATCCGAGTAAAATTGGTCAATACCCCCGCTTGGGGTATAGTCAATCCAGAAGCGATTTACCTTTACAGCCCAATCTTGGGTAACTTGTGGTGCTGCCCAAGGTCCGGCATCTATGATATTCTTAATTTGGAATGTTTCACCGCTCGGAACCATTTCTTGAGCGATAAATCCCGTCATTGCACCTAAAATTGACCCAAGTAAAATAACTACGATACCGATGTGAACTATTATCGGACCAATTCTACCGATAATTCCTTTACGAGCGTAAAGTTTGTTAGTTTCTTCTGAAAAAACTTTGTAACGACGCTGTTGAAAAATTTCTGTGATATTTTCAATAGAGGTTAAATTTTCTTTATTGTCTTTATTTATCTCAAATTCTGCACTTAAGGCTAACTTTTGAAATCGCTGGGGTTGATCATAGAATTTCCAACGACGTGCTGCTTTAAGCGCTGGAAGTTGTCGAGTGAAGGTACAAGCAATTAAACTAGTACCGAAAAATATTAATAATGCTAAAAACCACCAAGTACGATAAACATGGTCTAAACCCAGAATTATTACAACTTTCCAGGTAAGAAAGCCGAATAAAGCCGGACTTTCCGGATAATTTTCTTGATAAAAAGCGATTGATTGCCCTTGTTCTATAACTGTACCAGCAATACTAAACACGGCGATCGCCAACAGGAGAATTATCGCTAACCTTAAATCTGTGAGTACGGGTAGAAATTCTTTACGGATAAAACGTATAAATGACGTTAATGGTGTTTTTAAGGATTTTTCTAAAGCCATTAGATTTTAGATTTTAGATTTTAGATTGACCCGATGCCTAAAGAACCAGGGTATAATACAACTTTGTATTTTTAGATTTACGATAAATTATCGGATTTATATCCAACTCCAACTTATTTTGAGTATTTTTTTAGAAGTTTCCCAAGGGAATCCGAGAAATTAATGAAAATACGCCAAATCCGACTAATAGAGCACCGCTGACGGGATTAACCCAGCCAGAAAACCGCCGTATTTCGATTATCTTTTTAATTGAAGCAGTAAAAGTACCGGCTAAAATTAACGGTGTAACGTAACCAGCGGTGTAGGAAACCAGCAAAGCAGCACCTAATGTTAAATCTTTGGTATTGGCTACCCATCCGAGTAAACTTGCTAAAACAGGAGTACTGCAAGGAGAAGCTACTAAACCGAAACTTAAACCTATACAATATGCTCTCACACCTTGGGGTAGTTCTTGAGAAATCCATTCTGTACCACCCCAAGAAGGAAGTTGTAATGGTATTGCTTCAAGTAGGTTTAATCCCATCAAAATTGCGATGATGCTGACAATAATCGGTAAACCTATACCAATTTGACCGTAAACTTTTCCTACCGTTGCTGCTATAATACCAAGCCCTGCTAAAGTAGTAGCCAATCCCGCCGCAAACCAAGTAGATTGTGCAGCAGCTTGGATACGACTTTTGGCTTCATAACCACCGATATAACCAATAGTAATGGGTAGCATCGAAAGCATACAAGGAGTAAGACTAGTCAGCAATCCAGCCAGAAAAATGATGCCAATGCTTAGTAAACTCAGGTGAGTTAATTGGTTAGAAACAAGTGTGTTAGCGAATTGCTCTAATTGATAAAGTTGAGTTTGCAGGGTTTCGAGCATGAGGTAGATAATACAGGGAATGCTTACACTGCTTCAATTTTAACGCAATACGCAATCAGTTATCAGTTATCAGTTATCAGTTATCAGTTATCAGTTATCAGTTATCAGTTATCAGTTATGAACCATCAATCATCCACCATCAACTAACAACCATCAACTAACAACCATCAACCATCAACTGTCAACTGTCAACTGTCAACTGTCAACTGTCAACTGTCAACTGATTTTCGATAAGGTGATTACAATAACTCCAATAATCATGATTATCGAACCAGCAATTCTTTCTTGAATACTTTGTTCTTTAAAAATTAACCAACCCCAGAATACGTTGAATAAAGCGCTGGTACGTTTGACTGCAATTACATAAGATACAAGAGTGAGTTTTAAGGCAGTCATTTGACATAATATTGCAAAGGTATTGATTAAACCAATTAAAATTAAGTTTCGCGAATTAGATGTAATATTTTGGATATTCGGTTTAGATTTAAGAAATAATATTGGTAAGCTAAATACAGCTACACTCAAATGTCCGGCAATTGTCCAGATAATCGGAGAGGAATTTTGTACACCGATTTTATCAACATTGGCGGTAATACTCCAGACTAATACTACCAAAAACATTAATCTCGATCCGGTTTCTTTAAATAATGATTTAAAAGGAGCTAGATATCCCCTACTTTTGTCTTGAAATTTTAATACATAAGCACCAATTACAATAATAAATATTCCCAAAATTCCGATTGGCTTGGGAAATTCACCGACAATAAATGGAGATGTAATTAAAAGTAATAGCGGACTAAATGTAGTTATGGGAGCAACTATTGATAAATCAGAAGCTTTGATGGCTTTGAAAAAAAGTAAGAATGCGATGGTATTAAAAAAACCGATCACAATTACAGCATACCAAAAATTATTTTCTAAACTTGGAATATCGTTAAATAATAATAGTGGTAGGGAAAATAATGCTGTTAATAAGTTTAAACAAAAAGTAATCAGGTATTCGTCTATCCTAGAAATTGTCTTTTTATTGAAAATATCTCTGACTGATTCTAGAAAAGCTGTAGAAATTGCGAAGAAAAACCAAGACATATCAGTTGACAGTTGACAGTTGACAGTGGACAGTGGACAGTTACCAACTCCGGTGGTACTAACTCCTAACTCCTAACTCCTAACTCCTAACTCCTAACTCCTAACTCCTAACTCCCTGCTTCCTACTCCCCAATCTAATAATTCTAAAATTTATTTCTATGTAAAAACCGAGATTCGCGTCGATTTTTTATTGGCTGTCTTCGTAATGGAACGACTTCAGCTTCATTACTTTCTCTAGCAACTCGAATTAATAAAGCTGTAGCAACTAATGTCGCAATTATGGAACTTCCACCGTAACTAAAAAATGGTAAAGGTAAACCAGTGGTGGGTAAAACTCCAGTAGCAACACCGATATTTATAAATGATTGTCCTGTAAGTAAAGTAGTAATACCAATTGCCGATAATCTGGATATGCTATTTTTAGCTTTGAGAGCTACCATTAATCCTAAAGTTGCAAATACAGCTAACATTACCAACAGGGTAACGCTACCAACAAAGCCGAATTCTTCAGCAAATACAGCAAAAATAAAGTCACTATCTTGAATTGGTAACCAACCAAGCTTTTGTTGAGAAAATGTAAATCCTGAACCCCAAGTATTACCAGAGCCCACTGCTAATAAACTTTGAACTAATTGATAACCTGTACCTTGAGCATCACCCCAAGGATTCAAAAAAGAGGTAATCCGCTTGCCTTGATATGTATTGACGGTGACGCTCAACAGGGCTAATACCAATCCACCAGCAGCAGTACCTCCCAAATATGTGTAAGGTAAACCACTAGCTAGGGCGATTAGCCAAATAGTCATACCACAAAGTGCGGTAGTACTCAAGTTGGGTTGTGCCAGAATTCCTAATAATACGAATCCAAAAACCACTAACCAAGCAATACGAATTCCCCAACTGAGTCTTTCCCAATGTCCGAAAACTCGCGCACTTTGCAATACTAAAAAGGGTTTAATCAGTTCTGAAGGTTGAATAGGGAATCCTCCAATGGATAACCAACGACTTGTACCGTAAACCCCCCTAGTTCCCAAACCTGGAACTAAAGTTATGAAAATGAACCCCAGAAACAATATTAGTAACCAATGGGACACCCCGATTACTTTGCGAAATGGTAAATTAACAATGATATTAAAGAGTATTAAACCTAAAAATACAGTTATCAGTTGACGTTTGAAAAAGTAAAGCCCGTCACCATGCTTAACGTCAGCAACTGGGTAAGAAGCCGAAAACAACACGGCTAAACCTACAAATAACCAGATTAACGTTAACCAGCGTAACAAACGTGCTTCCAATGCCCAACTGGATACAGTTTCATCAAATAATGGAATCAGACGGCTTAATTTAAATTTCACAGCGATTCGTTGAGTTAATGGTTTTGTTTTGAAGTTTTTTTGTTTATACCCCAACCTTGATAGATTTTAATGGGCAATGAGTAGTTTCGCATAGAGGTGCCGGCTTCATTTATCTTAAGATTTTGATATTAAATAGACTTGCATCGATAGAAAGGACGCTCAGCAGTTGCTCAAACTTATAATAGTTAAAAATTTTTTAGCGTAGATGGGAGTATCCCAATTACCAATTACCAATTCCCTATCTTTTGGCAGAAGGTACATCTATCTTGTTAGAGAGGTTAGAATTAATTAAATTGTTCACCATATATATAAGAGTTCAAAAAACTGATTTTTGTTTTTAGGTAGAGATTATGTTGGGAATATTTTTAACCACCTTAGCAACAGCATTGAGTTTGCTAATTGTAGACATAGTAGTCCCTGGTGTGAACATTGCTAATTTTCCATCAGCTTTAATTGCTGGTTTAGTAATTGGTTTAGTAAATGGTTCAATCAAACCTATTATATCTACACTTTCGTTACCAGTAAACTTGGTGACATTGGGAGCTTTTTCGCTTGTTGTTAACGGACTTTGTTTCTGGTTAGCGGCTGTTTTAACTCCCGGATTTGCTGTTAAAGGAATTATTGCTTTCTTTATTGGCCCAGTAATTCTGTCTTTTGCAAATACCTTCATTAGTAACTACTTTGTGGAAAAAAATCTTCTCAAAGGTAGTGAAACAAGCAATAAAGCAGAATTACCTTCTAGTTAGTAGTTAATCAATCTTTATTAAACCAAAATATATCTTTAGATAGAGTTGTAAATTTTGGTTTATCTCCAATCAAATCAATCAATTGTAATTCAAATAATAACGAAAAACATGAAACTTTTACTTGGTATACTTTTACCTCCCGTTGGTATTTTCTTAACTTATGGAGTTGGCCCTACTTTATTTATTAATATCGGACTAACCTTATTAGGTTGGATTCCCGGAAGCATTCACGCTGTATGGGCAATTTCTAAGCGTAACGAAATGAATCGAGAAGGAACTTTATAGTTTGTTGTTCTGTGTAAATCGAGCTTTTGTGTTGAATAAAAAAGGCGGGTGGATGATGTCCACCCTTTAAATATTGATATTGATATTGATATTTATTTATTAAGAGTTGGAAAACATGATAAAGACGTAGCAATGCTACGTCTCTACATTAATATTCATCCTCAAACAGTAATTAAATTTTTAGTTATTTTTCTTTTAACCACTGAGCAGTTGTTAAGAGTAATTCTCTTAATTTTTCCTTTAGCTGACGTTCTTTTTTAGCAAAGGATGTACCCGCTTCACCAAGTTTAGTTTCCATGTCGGAATGCTTTTCTTTGACTTGAGAAATCATCTCTCCTGCTTGGGGACGAGTTTTTTCGTACCAGGTTTTTGCATCATCCAAATAAGTTTGTACATCAACTGAATCACCACCATATCTTGCGGCTAAATTAGCTTTGACAACAGCAATTTGTGCTTGTAATTGAGCGTAACGTTTCTTTAATAAAGATACTTCATCGCTATTTTTAATAGTTTCAACTGCTAATTGAATTGCGCTTTGAGCTTCAATAGATTTTTCTTGGGTTGTGTCTTGAATTTCTGTCAAAATACCTTCAACTTCTTGCTGAATTTTATCCTCTTCTTGATCCAATTGAGCTTGTAATTGCTTAACTTCTGTTTGAGTTTTACTTAAAGCTTCCCGTCGTTTACTATTAATCGCTTCTACAGCACCTTCAATAGATGCTGTTACTTCTTCTTTAATTTCACTACCTTTACCTTGTACATTTTCAACTACAGCAGAAACAGCATCTTTGACAAGTACTCGAAGTTCGACAGAACCTTCTTTAAATTCAGAAACAACTCCACCAACAGCAAGTCGAACAATTTCTCGAATTCGATCAACTCTTTGTTGTCCAGTTTCTTTGACTTGCTGTAAGTCGGTTTTAATTTGCTCTTTGATATTGTTAGCCATATTCTATACCTATGCAAAATAATTTAGAAGTTTTTGTTGACATCATGTCTCCTCTATATAGTGACTTACCATTTTCTCTAGTGGTACATCCTTTAGATAGAAAATGGTGATAAAAATCAAATATTTATTCCCTAAAATATATCTTTAGTAGTTGTAAAGTGGTAATTGATGAATCGCACCCTGTGAGTGATAAAGTTAAATATGACTTAAACTTAAAGTTAATTTTGATAAAATGATAACTGTGATCAAGTTTTTATTGCTAACGTATTTCTTATTAATAATTGGTTTGCAACAACCAGCTTTCGCGGATACAGTCGATGGAGCAAAAATATTTACAGCAAATTGTGCTGGTTGTCATCTTAACGGTGGTAATATCATCCGACGCGGTAAAAATTTACAAATCAAGGCTTTAAAAAAATATAATATGGATTCGATAGAGGCTATTTCTCATATTGTGACCTACGGTAAAAATAATATGTCAGCCTACAAAGACCGTTTAAGCGAATCAGAAATCCAAACTGTAGCCACCTATGTTTTAAAGCAAGCTGAAAATAATTGGCGTAAATAAGACAGTTGACAGTTGACAGTTGACAGTGAACAGTTGACAGTGGACAGTGGACAGTGGATAACGAGAGATTGATAAGCTAAAAAGCGTTTAATTTGTATATTCAAATTTTATTAACTTCTTGTAGTGCGGGCCCGACAGCCCGCTAGAAAAATATAAATTAAATGCGTAACAACTTACTTATAACTCCTAACTCAAAACTCCTAACTCCTAACCTTTAACCTTTAACCTTTAACCTTTAACCTTTAACCTTTAATAGTATGCATAAGGCTTAGTCGCTTTATCTCCATTAATCACCATACCTAAAACATTGGTTCGAGCCATTTCTAAATGTTCTATGGCTTGCATCATTGCTGAACGGTCTGTTTGATGTATTCTAGCCACAACTACAATACCATTTGTGTAAGGTGCAAGTAAATTAGCATCAGCTAATCCTACTAAAGGTGGTGTATCATAAATGACTAAATCAAAGGTAGAGTGTAAATCTTCCATGATTTGCTTCATCTTTTGTGAAGAAAGCAATTTGATAGGGTCAGGAGGAATTGGTCCTGCGGTAATTACTGATAATCCACCGAATGAAGATATTTCTTGAATAGCGGTTTCTCTGGGTATATTTCCAGAAATTAAGTTACTCAATCCCCATCGATTGTTTAAATTAGCTAAATCATGAATTTGAGGTCGTCGCATATCTGCATCTACTAATAATACACGTCTTCCCATTGCACAAGCGGTTTGCGCTAAATGGAATGCCACTGTAGATTTACCGTCTCCAGACATTGCAGAACTAATAACTAAAGAATTAATCGCTTCATCGGAACTAAGTAATTGAATATTAGTATGTAGAACTCGAAATGCTTCAGAAAATCTGGATGATTCAACATATTGTTGAATAGCTGTCTGTCGATGAGGAACAATTTTAACAAAATCCGAGTTGTTTTGAGGAAGTAAATTTACTGTTTCTTCAACAAAGTTCTCTTCTGAAGCAAGTTGTTTTTGGGTGTATGGTAAGTGTTTTTCAAAAGGAATATTTGCTAGAAGTGGTAATCTAATATTTTCTCTAAAAGCTTCTATGGAATGGTATCGATTATCGAGCTTTTCAAGCAATAGTCCGCTACCTATTCCTAAAAGAGTACTCGCAACAAATCCTAAAATTAAATTACGTGGAATACTGGGAGAAATAGGAATTTCCGGTTGAACTGGTGCTTGAATTAATTGCCAAGGAATTTGTGTTTGTGCGGCTTCTATTTGCAGTTTTTCACGAGTAGCTAAAAAACGACTTAAACTATCGGTTGCTACTTGTAATTCCGTAGTTAGTTCGGTATATTTTCGATTAATATATGGGGATTGCTCAATTTTTTGATTTAGTTGTTGTTCTGCACCACTCAGAGCTTGACTTTGCTGTTGTAAATTTTGTAATTCAGAAGCTGCTTGAGCGCGTTTTATATATAAAACTCGTTGTGCTTCTTGATTTAGTAAAGGTAATAGTTTTTGGCGTTTTTCTTGTAGATTTTGAATAGGAATACTATTTTCACGGAAACGTGTGGATTCATCAGCAATCTGAGTTTCTAATTGACGCAACTGGATAATTAATTGTTGATATACTGGTGCATCATTTAATGCTGCTAATGCTCCTTGTTGAGTTTGTAAGCTATTAAAATATGAGTAGGCTTTTGCTAATTCTTGGTTGGCGACTACTCGTTTTTCCGATAATATTTTTAGTTGATTTGCAATTTGATCAGATTGAGTTTCTGGCTGAAGAAAATCGTTTTTTTCTCTAAATGATTGTAGTGCTTGCTGAATTTTATTTACACGCTCTTGAATCGGTGGTAATTGGGTTTCTACAAAATTAATCCCTTGACGTAAATTAGTTTGACGGTGTTCTAAACTGTATTTTAAATAAGCTTGAGCGAGTTTATCTAATACAAATTTTATTTTAACTTTGTCATTATCTTTATAAGCTACTTCTATAATTTTTGTTTCACCCAAACGAATAATACGTAAAGATTCTATTAAATAATTATAGTCAATATCTTTATAAGAGGATTGCAACTCTTCAACGATTTTTGTCATCAATTCAGGACTTTTCAACACCTGAATTTGGGTTTCATAATCTAACCCTGCCTTAGTTAAACTTCCTTCCAGAAGTGTAGGAACTTTGTTTTCTTCGCTGTTTACAGGTTCGGCTAAAATTTGAAACTTAGCTTCATATTGTGGTTCTTGATTGAGTGTCAAAGTCACAACACCAGTCATTACCAAACAAGAAACTCCTAAAATTGCTAAACTTCGTCGTTTGAGAATGGTGAAGAATTGACGCAAATCCCAATCGTCTTCCCCAGCTTCTATCCAAGGTACAGTTTGAGCTTGAAGCAACTGAGGTGCATAGTCTATGTTTCGATTACCAGATGAGGATCTAAAAGAATATGTCTCCATTGCTTCTTCACACTTACTAAAAATTTAAATCATACGGGAGCATAAACACTACTATTCGGAGTGCTTTAAAGCAAAATATTAACCTGATTTATCAGATTATGACTTCCTTAAATTTACGTAGATTTTTGATTTTTTTTAATAGGGAATAGGGAACAGCTTAATATTCCCATAACAAAATAAAAATTTTTGAGGTTTTTTGAAAGCTAAAAATCAAGCTTTTGAGACTGCGAAATTTGCAAAAAACCCGGTTTTTAATCCAGGTACCTGATGGTGTGTTCTCAAACTTTGCTGCGAGTACAACATAAATGCTCAATAAAATGCTGATAATTTTTTAACCTCTGTTTAACGAATATTAACGAATATTAAAAGCATCAGTTTTTTAACCGTAGAATCTCAGAAAAATTTTCTGTTTTTTGAAAAAAAATTAGTATATTTACTGAAGTATTATTCATAAGCAATCTCTATTAATAGTTAAAGAAAAATCTAATACCTACGAACTTTTACACAGTTATCCTATCTACTATTTATAAAAGCAATTTATTTTTTACAGTTATTAGTCAGGTATTACGGGATTTTTAAAAACTCAATCGATTCGTTGAATTTTAGAGAAACAAAGATATGTAAACTTTTCGTTATTTTGTTATAAATCATGTTTTTTTGGGCAAGTTAAAATTAAGTTCCCAATAATTTTTCATAAAAAAATAAGATGACCAAATCTTTTGAAAGGTTAAAAACACCTACTTTAAGTAAATATGATCAACTCCAAGATGTAAGTCCGGATTTTATAAAAATTGGACAGTTAATTAAACTATCTGTAATTACCCAGTTTTTCCCCCCAGATTATGCTCCAACGGGACAGTTAATTGAGGAGTTAGTCACGCATTTAGATAAACAAGGTGTAGATATCGAAGTTTTTACCGGACAACCGGGTTATGCTTTTGAGAATAACAATGCACCTGCTGTTGAAGTTTGTGGAAAAGTAAAAATCAAACGCTCCCGCACCACACAACTTTGGTCTAAAAGAATTCGTGGTAAAACCATAAATGGAGTGTTATTTACCTTACGTTCTGCATTGTATCTGGTTTCTGCGGCTCGCGATCGCAATACAGTTTTGCTAACTACAGCCCCTCCATTCTTGCCTGTTTTAGGGTATTTAGCTCATATCCTATTTGGACTCAGCTATATTTGCATACTTTATGATTTGTATCCAGATATTGCTGTTGCTCTCGATGTAGTACCAAAAAAGCATTGGTTGACTCAACTATGGAAAGCTGTTAATAGAAGAGTATTGCGAAAAGCTTCCGGAATCATAGTTCTTAGCCCTGCAATGAAACGACAGGTGGTAGCAAATTATCCGGAGGTAGCCGATAAAATATCCGTGATTCACAGTTGGGCAAATACCCAAAAGATTATACCCATTGCCAAAGAAGATAATTGGTTTGCTCAAAGACACGCACTGGTAAATAAATTTACAGTCCTGTACTCAGGCAACATGGGTCGATGTCATGATATACAAACTATGTTAGAGGCTGCTAAATATTTGCAAGATGACCCGATTCAGTTTGTCTGTATTGGTGGTGGTGCAAAACGCGAACGGCTGATTAAACAGGTAAAACGATTAGGATTAAAAAACTTTTTATTCCTTCCCTATCAACAACGACAGGATTTACCTTACTCGTTGACAGCTTGTGATTTATCCTTAGTAAGCGTGGATGCGGGTATGGAGAGTTTAGTTGCTCCCAGTAAACTTTATCCGGCTTTAGCGACAGGAAGACCAGTAGCAGTTATCTGTCCGGAGCATTCGTACTTAAAACAGTTGATTGCAGATGGAAATTGCGGTGAGACTTTTGAAAATGGAGATAGTCATGGGTTAGCAGAGTATATTCGTCAGTTGAGTCAAGATAGTATTTTATCACAGAAGATTGGAAAAGCTGCGCGTAAATACGTAGAGTCTTATTTCACTTCCGAAGTGATTTCTAAGCAATATTATGATGTATTATTGCAAGCAATAACCTGATAGATATTCTGTAAGGGAAAAGTGCATCTGCCATACTATAAGTCGGTCAGTACAAAAAATTATCATTGAGATAAGGCAAGAGGCAAGAGGCAAGGGGCAAAAGGCAACAGAGTTTAAGATTGATTTACATATCTTGATATAGGGTTATTTTTTGTACCAGCTTACTTATACCATTTAGCAGTTGTAATAAATTTAGTTTTAATCGGTTAGTTTCTGTTTCAAAATATATTTATAGTACTCTGCTACATATATGACAGGTTCGTAGTTGCGATTTATCGCTCAAATCAAGGGCGGGCATTCCAACTACAAACATTTAAATTTAATCATACAGACCGCTAGTAAGTTTAGTAGTAAATTTAGAGTTTGTTAATCGGAGTGAAATGATGAACAATAAAGGTGTAACAGTTTGGCTGACAGGTTTGAGTGGTGCGGGTAAAACGACAATTGCTAGATGTATCGAAGAGCAACTCAAAGCTCGAAATTGTCAAGTTGAGGTTTTAGATGGTGACTTAATCAGAACTTGGTTGTCTCAGGGATTGGGTTTTAGTAAAAAAGACCGGGATATCAATGTACGTCGGGTAGGATTTGTAGCTAACTTACTCAGTCGTAATGGAGTTGTAGTAATTGTTGCAATGATTAGTCCTTATCAGGAAATCAGAGATGAAATCCGAGCTATTAACAAAGATTTTGTTGAAGTTTACGTGAATGCACCTTTAGAATTGTGTGAAGCGCGAGATGTTAAGGGGTTGTATGCTAAAGCGAGAAGCGGAGAAATCAAGGGTTTTACGGGAATAGATGACCCTTATGAAGTTCCTCTGAATCCAGAAGTGGTTTGTGAGAGTGGGGAGGAAACTGTGGAGGAAAGTGCGAAGAAGGTGATTGGTACCTTGGAAGAGTTGGGTTATGTGCGGGTTGCCGTTGAGTATCAGATATAAGTGGTTAGTTGTGGTTTTCTTTACAATGGGAGTGTAATGAGTTTAGGTTCAAGATTTTTCAAAAAAAAACACCCCATAGGTTCAGATGATGACAATAGATCGAATTTTTCTAGTTCTCATAAGGGGGGATTGCAAAGATTTCTGATCCGAGGAGCCGGATGGTCAGTATTTGCTCGCATAACAACAACTGGACTCAGCTTTGTAATCAGCATTTTACTTGCTCGACTATTCAGCGTAAAAGATTACGGAGGATATCAATATATTATGGGCTGGAGTGCCTTGTTAAACGTTCCAGCAGGGCTAGGTTTAGCAGAGGTGATAACTCGTGAAGTAGCCGGTTCATCTGGAGACGAAAGATTAGATCGAGTGCAGGGAATAGTCCAATTCTCTTACATATCGGTTATTGTTTCTTCATTTACAATTGCAGCAATAGTAATATTAATTGTAACAGCATACCCAGGACGAGAATGGGAACTATTTCCCTATTTTCTACTATCCTTATTTTTCCTACCTATTCAATCTTGTTTGGGTGTATCGGCTGCTATTCAAACTGGTCAAAAGAAAATTGTTTTAGGATCTCTTCCTCTCCTAATCAACTTCTTATTGTTTGCTGGTACTCTAGGTACGATTTGGGCTTTCATTCCAGTAAATGATTTGGAAATTGATTCTGTAATTGGAATCAAGATTATTTGTGCTATTGTCGCTCTAGCACTAGCATTAGTTTTAGCCTACCGTTCTCTGAAATTGAAGGAGATAACTGGTTACAAACCAACTATTAAAGCAGTAACATGGCTTAAAGGAGGATTATCGCTTGTTCTGATGGCTGAAATGCACACAATCAATAATCAAGCAGATATCTTAATGTTGGGCATTTCGGCAGGTTCAGAGAATGTAGCAATTTATCATGCTGCTACACGCTTAGCCTTTCTTTTAAACTTTGCACTTGGAGCCGTTCTCGTTCCAATGAAACCTTTAATATCTGAATTTTTTGCTTCTGGGCAAATGGAGAGATTGCAGACACTGGTTACACGCACAACTAGGTTGGTTTTCACAATCACATTGGTAATTGCCCTTGTCTACATTGTTTTCGGCAATAAATTGCTGACTTTACTTTACAATCCACAGTATGCTTCAGGTGCAACGGCTTTAAGTATGCTAACTGTGGCTCAGCTTTTCAATGTCGGTATGGGACCAGTTGCCGCTCTTTTAGTAATGACTGGAAATGAAAAGGTCGCAGCCCTTGGAGTCATGATTAGTACAGGAATCAATGTTTCCCTTAATGCATTACTAATTCCTCGATTTGGCATTCAAGGAGCAGCTTTTGCGACGGGTACAAGTTTTGTGATATGGAATACTTTGTTAATGTGGGAGACTCGTCGCCGACTTAGGCTGCATCCAACAATTTTTGGAAAGCTGTTTTAGAGATATGGTACAAAAGATTCTCAGGTGTGAAAGCTGATCTAAAAAGGATACTAACAAAATGGTAGAATCATCACTCAATCGAAGTTTGACAAGCTTAAGAATTCGCAAAGCTCTGAGCAATCCCGTATTTGCCTTGCGAAATCTGAAATTTAACTGGATTCGCAAAACGTCAACAGCTAACCATGTATTTGTAGTCGGACCTCCCCGCAGCGGTACAACCTTAATGGTTTCGATGTTAAAGGCACATTCAAATCTGGCAGGTATTGACGGAGAAACTCGCTTCTTCTTCAGAAGAAATTTTACAGATATTAAATATCCAGAAATTGATGATCAGACGATGAAGAAGCTCATTGCTTCAGCTACTGATATGGTGGATTTGTTTGATATGATTGCGTCTGAAGTAGTTACTGCTCAGAATGCTTCCCGTTTTGTTGAGAAAACCCCTGAACATGCGTTGCGATTAAATTTTTTATTAAAAAGATTCCCGAAAGCAAAAATTGTCTTTATGATTCGTGATGTTAGAGATGGCTATCTATCTGCTCTGCGGAATCCAAAGGTCAAGGTAAATACTGTCTCTCTTTATGGAGAGATTTGGAAGCTGTCTGTGAGAGCTTATTTGAAAGCGACTCAAAAAGAGCGCGTGAAACTTATTCGATACGAGGACTTATGTTGTAATCCTGAAATCGTCATGACAGAAGTTATGTCGTTTCTTGATGAATCTCTGCAAATAACTCAACTAGCTTCTAATAGTTACTCAAAGACTAAAATGCGCTCTGTGATTGGACATCAACGGCTTAATGAGAAGATTTCTAATCAAACAGTTGGTCAATGGCGAGAAAAAATGAGTAATCAAGATGTGGAAATTTTCAACACCATAGCAGGTGAGGAACTGCGGGAAATGGGCTACTCACTCGGTTAAAAAGTTTTAAAGTAAAGTTTAATCACATATGAAAATAGCTTATTGCGGAATACCTCACACAGGAGGAACATATACAGTTTATCGCTTACTCCGCGAAGGATTGACCGAACAAGGCATTGACTTGAGATGGGTAGGTTTAGTCCCTCCTGGATATCAATTAAATAATGAATTCCAACCAGAAACTAACTTTGGTGAATTTGTTCATTCAATCCCAGATTGCCAGAGTCAATCGGCTGAGGATTTCATCAAGCATATAGAAACAAATTATCGAGGAATAATTATCAACGTACTGGCTAATTCTATTCAAACTAATGCTGCAAGATACATATCAAACAATATTATTAAATTACAAATAGTTCATAATATTACACCAGCTACATATCGAGCAGCAAAATCTATAAATGATTATGTACACGCGACAGTTTGTCCAACTCCTCGCATTGCTAAGGATTTAGTTCATAGGATGAATTTGTCATCGGACAAAGTTTTTACTATTCCTCATGCAGTTAATCTCGGTGCATTTAAAGAAGTCATTTCGATTTTTTCTAAAAATTCGCCATTAAAACTACTGTATCTCGGTCGTATAGAGGAAAATGCGAAAGGAATATTCTGGTTGCCTGAGATTGTAAGAGAATGCCAAAAAAATGAGTTAAATGTTTCACTTACCGTTGTAGGAGATGGTCAAGACTTACCTAAATTAAAGTTGAAAGTAAGTCAAATGGGTTTAGAGCAAAACATTCATTTTTATGGAAAAGTAAACCATTCAGAAGTACCTAAATTATTCGCCGAACATCATATATTTATAATGACATCTCGCTATGAAGGTTTCGGATACACTTTAGTAGAAGCTATGGCAAGCGGATGTGTTCCAGTTTGTTCACGTATTTCCGGCGTTACTGACTTTATTGTTTCCCATGGTAAAGATGGATTTATTTTTGATGTAGGAAATACAAAACAAGCTGCTATCTTTATTAGCCAGTTGATGAATGAAAACATATGGCAGGAATTTTCAGATAATGCAAAAATTGCAAGCCAATCTCGTTTCGGTTTAAAACAGCAAGCAAAATCTTATGGTGATTTGATTAAAAATTTGAGTCAAAATCCGTCGATAATTACCCCTACCCTACTTCTCGATAACTGGCAATTGCCACCCGGACTAAAGCCTCACTTCGCCAGTTATTTACCTGATTCAGTCAAGAATATCTTACGAGTTTGGCGGGAACGTTTAGTTGCTGTAAATACAAATTTTTAGTTTTAAAAAATTAATGTTATTAAGCAATTAGTAAGTAAATGTCACAACCTAAAATTTTAGTTGCACAATTAGGAGCTAGGAGACACTATCAGCAACCTTTGCTTTTTCAACAATGGGGTCTTTTAGATAAGTTCTATACTGACTTTTACGCAGAGAATAATCGAATTACAAATGTATTAAGAAAACCAAGAATTTACAATCAACTACCGAATTTATTCAAAAAAGGTTTAGATAGATATGAGCCATTACTTGATAAAGAAAAGATTGTTCATTTTCCTAGGTTTGGATATCAATTGATTAAACTTAGGAGAAAATCACTAATACAAGACAGAGCCAGTCTTCTTATTTTGGCTGGGAAAGAGTTTGGCAAGCGGATTATTCAAAATGGTTTAGGAGATGCTAATACTGTTTATGGATTTAATGGTGAATCATTAGAATTATTTGAATATGCTTCATCACAAGGTATTCGTTGTATTCTTGACCAAACTATTGCTGAAAGGTCATTTTTAAATAAGCTCTTACTAGAAGAAGAAAAAGCTTGGTTAAACTGGTCAAAATCACCTTTTATAGTTGATGATACTGACTTGGAACTATTAGAAAGAGAACAACGAGAGCAAAACTTAGCTAATCATATTATTTGTGGTTCTAATTTTGTTAAAGACTCTTTAGTAGACAGAGGAATTAATGCATCTCAAATTTCTGTAGTAGCATTAGGTCGTCAAAAGGAAAGTCAATTTCAAACTTATTCTTCTGAACGCAAAACTCCTCAACAAAGAGGAGATGGACTGAGAATATTATTTGCCGGAACAGTTAATCTCCGCAAAGGAATCCCTTATTTATTAAAAGCTTTACGACAAATACAAGGAGAAATCCCTTTTATTTGTAAAATTGCAGGTTCTATTGAAATTAAATCTCAACGTGTTGCTGAATATAGTGATTTATGTGACTTTTTAGGACGAGTTCCTCGCTCTCAAATGGCAGAACTTTATGCTTGGGCAGATGTATTTGTTCTTCCTTCTATTTGTGAAGGTTCCGCAATGGTTACTTATGAAGCCTTGAGTTGGGGATTACCTGTAATTACTACTCTCAATTCAGGTTCGATTGTTAGAAATGGACTCGATGGATTTATTGTGCCAATTAGAGATTCAGAAGCGATTGCAGAGAAGTTAATTAATATATATGAGCAAAAAATTTATCAAAATTATTCTAGAGATTATCAAACGTACCTTAGCGAAATTTTCTCCCATTATATAAATACACTAATGAAAGTTATCTGTAATAGAGCGGGAGCTTAAAAATATGTACAATAAATTAATTGATGACTTTCTTTTATATCTTTTAATTATTATTAGTATAGGATTAATAATATGGGGACTTCGTTATAGAAAAAGATTTTGTCAGTACCCATTTTTAATGGGTTTTACATTTATTACTTTTTTATTACCTCAAGCTATTGGATTAATCAATAATCCTGAAGTTGTTCCTCAAAGAGCAGTTCGGCAAACATTGATTATGTCTTGTCTTTGTGCATTGATGTGTTGGTTAGGTTATCAAATTAAAATACCTAAAAAATGGTTACAAAAACCAAGTTTACAAGTAGATAAAAATAAGCTCAAAATAGGAGCATTTATTTATGCTTGTATTGGTTATATTTTCTGGATACTAGTTTATAGTAGACCTGAAGCAGCTTCCTTAAATCAGTATTGGACAGGTATAATTACTGTTTATGTTTTTTTCGCTAACTTGCTAAACATAGGTTTCACAATTCTTTTACTTGAAACTATCAAACAACCAAAAATATCCAATTTATTACTATTGTTCATTCCTAGCTCTATATTAATGTATCGAGTTATTTTCGCTGGAAGACGAACCACGATGGTATTTATGGCTTTTAGTATTGTCTGTGCTTTCTATTTTATTAAAAACCAAACTACACCCCGTAAAATTATTATTTTAGGTCTATTAGTTGGGACATTAATAATTTCTAGCATTCATGATTATCGGATGTTAGTTCGTGTCGGAGAATGGAATAAAATTACAGAGATAAATCCCATTCAAAACTTACAAGCAGTGGTGAAGCAAGAAAATCAAGGTATGACATTAGAACTGCGTAATGCAGCTTTAGTTATAGATACTGTTACCCAAACTGGGCGCTATGAATGGGGAAGCCGATACTGGAATACACTAGTATTCAAATGGATACCAGCTCAGTTTCTCGGTTCAGAATTTAAAAAGCAATTACAATTAAATCTTGATTTAGATTATTTTGATATTTGGCATCAATATTATGGATACAAGCATCCGAAGGGTTCAACTTCAACGGGTATAGGAGATTCTTTTAGTCAGTTTGATTACTTTGGTTGTCTAATATTTGGCATATTTGCATACTTATTCAAATATCTTTGGTACAGGTCTTGTAATGGAGACTATGTTTTACAGTGCTTATATATTTTGCTAATCCCAACAGCTATGACTTCACTTACTCACAATACCGCCAATTTTTTACCTGACCTTCTGTACTACATGATTTTTTCTTCACCTCTAATAGTATTTTCAATCAAAAAGAATCCTTGTGTTCTTAACGTTAAAAAATATACGATTTAGTTATTTTAAATAATGACATATCTATTAATCAAAAAATTACATACTTGTCAATATGCTGTATATTTTATTGTCTAAAATTTTCAAATTATTTGATTTTGTAAAAGGCTATTTAATTGCTTATAGTTATTTCTTAATTCCACATATTTGGTTTCGGTCTTTAGGTGGACAATGTTGCTTTCAGGGGTTCCCTCGTTTTGGATATGCCTTTCGTGATATCAAGATTGGAAATAACTGTTTTTTTGGAATAGGAATATTCCTAAATTGTGGGTCTAATGGATATATACATATTGGAAAACATATTAGTCTAAATGACCATACTTATATTTCTTCTTTATATGGAGTTGAAATTGGAGATAATACAAGAATTGGAGAATTCGTATCTATTCGTGATAACAATCACTGTTTTTCAAACCCAGAAATACCTATTCGCCTCCAAGGATTTTATGGCGATAAGATAAAAATAGGGTCTGATGTTTGGATAGGTAGAGGGGTATTCATTGGTAAAGGTGTTGAAATTGGTGACGGTGCAGTTATTGGAGCTAATAGCGTAGTTACTAAATCTATCCCCGCTTTTGCTGTTGCAGTTGGTTCACCAGCAAAGGTGATTAAATATCGCACAAAGCAAGAAAACAAATGTTTAGCTGTACAATAGCAATGAGCGCTGATAAATGAATATTTTAACTTTAGTCCCTGCTCTAGGAACTGTCTATGGAGGACCATCTAAAAGTGTTATTGAATTGGCTCAAGCTGTAGGTAGTCAACAAGATGTTAGCCTTGATATAGTTACGACTAATGCCAATGGGTCAAACAAATTAGATGTTCCCCTGAATACTTGGATTTCAGAAAAATATTATCGAATTAAGTATTTTTCCTACTCGAAATTGAACAACTATGTGTTTAGTTGGTCTTTAAGTAAATGGTTGTTTCAGCATATAGCTGATTATGACTTGGTACATACCAACGCTATTTTTTCACCTATCAATATACCTGCTTACTGGGCTTGTCAGCAGCAGCAAATTCCATATCTCATAACTCCTCGCGGAATGTTAGAGCCTTGGGCATTATCATACAAAGCAAGGAAAAAACATTTTTACTATATCTTGTTAGAAAAGCCTGCTCTTCAAAAAGCTAATGTTATCCAAATGCTTGCTTCTTCTGAAGCTGAACGTGTCAAACATCTTAATCTTAAATCTCCCTTAGTTATTGTCCCTAATGGAATTGAACGTCAATATTTTGAAACTTTAGCAAACTCAGAGATTTTTTACCAACAATTTCCGCATACTCGAAATAAAACGCTGATTTTATTTCTAGGTCGTATTGACCCAAAAAAAGGACTAGACTTACTAGCAAAAGCTTTTGGTCAGATACACTTTCAATATCCACAAACACATTTAGTAGTAGCAGGACCTGATAATATTGGTTTTCTCCCTACAGCACAAAATTACTTTAGTAAGGCAGGTTGTTTAGAAGCTGTTACCTTCACGGGAATGCTAACAGGTTCTCTTAAATATGCTGCACTCGCTGCTGCCAATATTTATGTTGCACCCTCCTATTCTGAAGGATTCAGTATGTCAGTTTTAGAAGGAATGGCATCAGGTTTACCTTGTGTTATTACCACAGGTTGCAATTTTCCTGAAGCAGCAAAGGCTGACGCTGCATATGTGGTTGATATTAATGCTGATGATATTGCTCAAGCTTTAATCGAATACCTGAAAGCTCCTAAACAAGCAAAAGAAATGGGAATCCGCGCTCGTCAATTCGTCCTAGAAAACTATACATGGGATACAATTGCGACAAAAATGATTGAGGTTTATACCAGTATCATTGATAAAAATTAATTACAAGGAAACTATGACACAAGAACTAAAAGAAAAACAATACGAATATTTATACCAAAGTAGTGCTTTAGCAAATGCTCATGGATTTTTGACAACTCCACTACTATCAATGCTTGCAGAAAAAGCGAAAGCTAAATCAGAGGGAGGGAAACTTCGAGTTCTCGATATTGGATGCGGTAACGGTAGCTTCAGCAATCTTATTGCTCAACAAGGTTACGAAGTTTTTGGCATGGAGGAGTCTCCTTCTGGTGTAGAAATTGCCCGCAAAAATTTTCCTAATTGCCAATTTATTCAAGCCAGCATTTATGACTCACCGAAAGCCCAACTTTTAAATGCTTTTGATGTTGTTATTGCAGTTGAGGTTATTGAACATTTATTTTATCCCAAAGAATTAGTGCGATTAGCTCAAAAATGTATTAAGCCAGGAGGGAATTTAATTCTAACCACACCTTATCATGGGTATTTTAAAAATCTTGTTCTTGCTCTTTCAGGAAAAATGGATAATCATTTTCATGTACTCTGGGATGGAGGTCATATCAAGTTTTTCTCAGTTAAAACTCTAACAACTTTATTAGAAACAGAAGGCTATAAAGATATTCACTTTAAATTTGCTGGTAGATTTCCATATCTATGGAAGTCTATGTTGTGTTCCTCTAAACTTACTTAACTCAGATTACAATGCGATTATCTGTAATTATTTTGACATACAATGAAGCGCTAAACTTGCCAACCTGCTTGGCAAGCTTAAAGTCGTTAGACGCAGAAATATTTATTGTAGATTCTGGCAGTACCGACAAAACAGTTGAAATCGCCAAACAAGCAAAATGCCAAGTATTTTATAATCCCTGGGAAAATTATGCAAAACAACTCAATTGGGCGCTACAAAACCTAGCTATAAAAACTCCCTGGGTAATGCGCCTCGATGCTGATGAACGACTGACTCCTGAATTAGCAGAAGAACTTAAGCAAGTTCTATCCCAAACTTCAGACGAAATCACAGGCTATCAAGTTAAACGTCGTGTCTTTTTTATGGGACGTTGGATTCGTCATGGAGGTTATTATCCTACTTGGCTTTTACGTGTCTGGCGTACTAAAATCGGTACCTGCGAACAACGCTGGATGGATGAACATATTGTCCTATCTCAAGGCAAAGTCGCGAACCTAAAACATGACATTATCGACGAAAATAACAAAGGTATAAACTTCTGGACAGATAAGCATAATCGCTATGCTGACCGAGAAGTTAAAGATATGCTAGGTTCAATAGCTGATGGCAAGGATGATTTATTGAAAGTAACTCAACATTATTCTCAAGCCAGTCAGCGACGGTGGATAAAAACAAGTCTTTATGCGCGATCGCCACTTTTTGTCAGGGCTTTTATTTACTTCTTACTACGCTATTTTATTGGTTTGGGCTTCTTAGATGGTAAAGAAGGTCTAATTTTTCATTTCTTGCAAGGTTTTTGGTATCGCTTTCTAGTTGATGCAAAGATTTATGAGATGCGAGTTAAAAAGCAAAGCTTTGTTAATTAAAAAAAATCGGTATTGTTGAATTAAGCGATAAATTATATTTATTTACATTTTGTATTAAACAGTAAATCCATGTAGAGACTTAGTAATACTACGTTTCAAACTTCAACAAAACTGGCAATCAAGCGATAACTGATCTACTATCAAAAAAGCTTTGCTCTCAAACTAATCTTAATTAATGAAATGGCTCTATCCCATCCTTAAATACGGATCGATCGCAATATTCGCATTTCTCCTGATTCTCCTAGCAACAATCCCGATCAAATTAGCCATTGCATCTTACCAAGCTCCTAAACCCCAAGCTATTCTCATGCTTGGTGGTGGTTCACAACGAGAAAAATTTACCGCTCAATTCGCTCAAAATTACCCAACTCTTGATATTTGGGTTTCTAGCGGGATTTATTGTAAAAAAGCAAACAAGATTTTCGCTGCTGCGGGTATTGCTAAAGAACGCATTCACCTCGATTACCGTGCTGTAGATACCGTCACAAATTTTACTTCCTTAGTCAAGGACTTTGAAAAACTTAATCTCAAACATTTATATCTAATCACATCTGAATTTCATCTGCCCAGAGCAACGGCGATCGCCACTGTAGTTTTAGGTAGTCACGGTATCACGTTTACTCCTGTTGGGGTTCCTTCACAACTACCAGAAGAATCATTTCTACATATTACTCGCGACGTATTTCGTTCCATATTGTGGACGATTACAGGTCATACCGGCGCAAGTCTCAATCCCAGACTTCCTTATATCCCACATTCCGCACCCTAATCTGTAGTACTCGGTTATCACGGACAATACATTAAACTAAAAAGAATCAAATAATACAAACAACTATTTTTTTACTTTATTAAACTGCGATCGCTGTACAAAACGAAT